>PYIJ01111935.1_pt1 | contig 34594 bp, 38 predicted proteins | sample 3578051 | NCBI WGS metagenome assembly PYIJ01 (sample SAMN08408021, study PRJNA431606) | Marine metagenome isolate SA_KN192-05_S13_5m, whole genome shotgun... | biome: marine; feature: oceanic pelagic zone; material: water; isolation source: surface water sample, 0.2-0.8 um fraction ... | reverse complement strand
GTTAGATAATCTTGAAAAGATGAAAGTAATTCTTTAATCTCTAACTTTTGATGAGTCATCAATTTTCTCTGTTGAAATATCTATTTCTTTTGATGCTTTTATAAATGAATTAAACATCGGAGCTGGATCCCATGGTCTTGACTTAAATTCTGGATGAAATTGAGAAGCAACAAAAAATGGATGGTCTTTTAGCTCAATCATTTCAATTAGATCATCATCTGGTGAGACTCCACTAAACACTAATCCACTAGCTTCTAAGTCTTTTCTGTATTTATTATTAACTTCATATCTATGTCTATGTCTTTCATAGACAATCTCATTACCATAAATTTCTTGAGCGTGGGTATCAGGTATAACCTTGCATGGATAAGTCCCTAACCTCATAGAAGCTCCAATATCATCTTTTTCTAAGTTTTGATTAGGAAGAATATCAATTACAGGATTTTTAGAATTTTTCGAAAATTCAGATGAATTTGCATCTGATATACCACATACATTTCTTGCAAACTCAATAACTGCGCACTGTAAACCAAGACATATACCTAAGAAAGGAATATTATTTTTTCGAATGAATTCTATTGCTGAAATTTTGCCTTCAATACCTCTGTATCCAAAACCACCAGGAACCACAACTCCATCTAATGAAGATAATTCTTCAATATCAAAATTATCTGCGTCTATCCAATGAAGATTTAATATAACCTTATTTTGCAAACATGCATGTTTCAATGCTTCAACTACTGACATATAGCTGTCTGGAAGTCCAAAGTATTTACCCAGTATCGCAATATTTACATTTTTTGTAACACCCTCTTTTAATGACATCATTGATTTCCATTTAGTTAAATCAGGTTCTGGAGTGTTTAATTTTAATCTCTTATCTACAGCAGAATCTAAACCTTCGTCAAGCATTTTAAGAGGAACGTCGTATATATCGTTAAGATCTGGGGCATTAATAACATTATGTGAATCAACATCACAAAAGAGAGATACCTTACTTTTAATCTCATCAGTTAAGTCTCTATCAGATCTTAAAACAATCAAGTCAGGGCTGATGCCATAGCTTCTTAACATAGATACAGAATGTTGTGTTGGTTTTGTTTTTAATTCAGTACTTGGACCAATAAATGGTACGAGAGTAACGTGTACAAACATTACATTTTCTTGACCAAACTCTTTTCTAATTTGTCTTGCAGCTTCAAGAAAGGGTAAAATTTCAATATCACCAACGGTACCACCTATTTCAGTAATCTGAACGTCTACGTCATTTGAAATTCCTTTTATTCTTCTTTTTATCTCATCAGTAATATGAGGAATAACCTGAACTGTTGCTCCTAGATAGTCCCCTTTTCTTTCTCGTTCTATGACTTTTCTATATATACTTCCAGTTGTAACATTGGCATCTTTTCTTAAATTTACTCCTGTAAATCGTTCATAATGACCCAAATCAAGATCAGTAGTAGCTCCATCCTCAGTAACAAATACTTCACCATGTTGAAATGGATTCATAGTGTCAGGATCTACATTTATATATGGATCTAATTTTTGATTAACAACTGAAAGTCCTCTTGATTTGAGCAAGTTCCCTAGGGATGCTGAAGTAATCCCTTTGCCAAGACCAGAGACTACACCGCCGGTGACAAATATGTATTTGGTCACGTGAAAATAATAACAGGAATATATTTAAATTAAAGAATTATCTAAGTATTTGATTTAAGAATAAATCTAATTTTGGAATATCTTTTTCATAAAATACATCTAAATTTTCTTCAGATAATAAATATTCATAATATTCATCTTCGTTAGAAATTCTAGAAATGCTTTCAATACCATCAAATTGAATTGAGTAGTTTTGATTTTTAGCAACTTTAATTTTTATAGAACTTTCCTTGTCTAGAACTATAGATCTTGGAAATTTTGTAAATGGAGAAATTGGAGTGATTATAAGAGTATCTATACTTGTTTGAACAATTGGTCCACCAGCTGAATAATTATATGCTGTAGACCCTAAAGAGGTTGAAATAATAATACCATCTGCTCTTAATTTAACTTTCTGTTCATAAGTCTGAATTTCTAAATCTAGCAATCTAGTAGGCGAATTTTTTATAATAACTATTTCATTAAAAGCTGGAGAGTTTTTTTCTTGATTTTGAATAATTGGTGTTCTCGGTTTTACATACTTTTGATTAGTTCTTGATAGAAGTGATGTGATGTCTATCTCTTCTAGTGAATTGACAAGATAGCCAACCCTTCCTGAACCAATATTTAGAACAGGTACTTTGTTTATCCAACCTAGTTTCATTGCTCTCAAGGCAGTTCCGTCTCCACCAAGTCCAAGAATTATGGAATCTGTGTTTATTTCAAAATCATCTTCAGTTTTGTCTAGATCTATATATTCATATACAATTTTTTTTGAATCCAAAGTGTCAATTAGACTCTTAAACTGACTAGATCTGATATATTTCTTTGATGAAACTATTGTTATCTTTTTCATATATTTATATTACACCGTACTTATAATGTTCATAAAATGATACCCATATCAGATATAAATCCAGCTAAAAATACACCAATCATTTCACGAATTTTTATGATATCCGTTGTTTTAACTTATGTAATAATTCAACCTAAGACAGATTTAGAATTATTCAATTTTTTTTATGAATATGCAGCAATCCCATGTGAATTTATAACTGGATATCCTATTTCTATAGAACAGTATTACCAAAATAATTGCGATGTAATAAGCAATGATGTTATATTTCCCTTTAAAAATGTTTATCTGGGATTATTTTATTCAAACTTTTTTCATGCAAATTTTATTCATATCTTAGGAAATTTGTGGAGTTTTTGGATATTTGGAAATAATGTCGAAGACAAATTAGGAAAGATAAAATTTTTTATTTTTCTATTAATCGTTGGTGTATCAAGTATCTCATTCCATATTGTTTTAAATCAAAGCAGTTTAATAACTGTAGTTGGAGCTTCTGGAATTGTTTCAGGACTAATGGGTGCATATGTTTACTTATTCCCAAATGCTAAGTTATTAGTTTTAGTTCCATTTGGAATATTATTTCCAACAACGATTAGAGCTAAATATTTTATGATTTTTTGGTTTGTATCTCAAATATTTATAGCTATTTCAACAAGTAATATTTCATGGGAAGCACATATTGGCGGTTTTATTATTGGATACGCGTTATTGAAAGTTCTAAATTATAAAAGGTATAATTTCTGAAAAAGAATTTAATTTTAAATCAGCTGAATCTTCAGAGAGAAAATTACTTACACCTGATGTTACTAAAATAGAGTATGCATTGATTTTTTTAGCAAAATTTATATCAGTATCTACTCTGTCTCCCACCACATAGTCAACTTTAATTTTAGAATCAGAAAAATACTTTGTATAAAAATAATCTGGCTTACCAAATGATTTAATAATACTTTCTATACTGTCTTCAATTATCTTTACAACAGCCCCATTACCGGGTAATTCTTTATTTTCCGTTGGGTAAGTTAAATCTTTATTCAAACAATAAATTGTTTTACCTTTTTTTACATAATTAATAATTTTTTCTATTTCATTTACATCTAGATCATCTTTTCTTCCAATTAAGATAGCGTTAGACTTTTCTAGAGAAGTTAAATTATAATTTGAATCTTGTAAAAATTCCTTTAAGTTATTTGACCCATAAACATACAGTTTATATTTTGAAGGATCAACATAAAATTTGAAGAGCTTTAGTGGAGTAATTATATTTTCAATATCTATTTTGTGATTCAACAAATCCTCTAATTTTAGTTTTAATACATCTGGGGATTGTGAGCTGTTGTTGGTAGTGAAGATAATATTAACTTTTTTTTTAATTAGTAACTTATATGTCTCTTCAACTCCTTTAATTAACTCATTTCCTTTATATATTGTTCCATCAAGATCGGAAGCGAGGTTTATCACGTTTTTCCTCCATTAAAAGTAATCGAGCAGTTATACCACTAGCTTCATAAAAATTTTTAGCTATCCTGTCACTTGGTAAAGTAACAGTTCTTAATGGCATGTTTTCTTTCTTAACTTCTTCACGAATTGAATTTAACGCAAAAGTTCCCAATCCTAATTCTCTAAAATTTTGTACTATAAATATTTCCGTTAAAATTCTATATTTATTTTGAGTAAAAGTTTTAACATACCCAATAGGTAATGTTTCACAGGTCAACTCATAAAATACTGGATTTTCAAAATCTAATTTCTTATAATATTCAATTAAATCATTATCAATTAATGAAATATGTTTTATAAATTGTGATTCAAGTTCTTTATCTATTTTTAATACAGGTTGTAATAAAAATTCTTTATTGAAATCATTGTGTTTATACACAATCTAAGCAAACTTTTGACCTTGGTTTAGCTAATTGCGTATTCCCTAAAATCATAAAGCAAATAGAACAAGTAAACTCATCTTCTTTAATATCTTCAGCTGTAGTATCTAGGTTTAAATCAGATTTTTTAACATTTCTTTTTTCAGCAGCATCAACAGACATAAATGAACCCTCAGCTTCATCACCATCGTCTACTGATTTTTTTTCTGTTTCAACACGTGCTTCTAAAGATTCTGTTTCTACCTCTTCCTTTTCTTCTTCCTCAACAGGAGCTTCTACTTCCTCTGAGTCTTCTTCGAGGTCTTCAAGCGTAGGTTCTTCGATTTCTTCTGTCTCTTTTTTAGCCATAAATCTCCCTTATGCTTTTTAAATATTACTAAATTTTAAAACGTATGGCACGTTTTTTAATAAATATCTCAGCTGGTCCTTGCCCAAAATAATCTCCGTCTATTTCTATAGCTTGATTGGTCATTAGCTTAATATTGCTAGTTCTTTTAACAAGAACACTTGATTCTTTTAGGTGTAATCCTTTTTTTGCCAAAAAAAATATTTTCATTGCTTTTAATTTAGTAACTGCAAATATCTGAGCATTAAACAATCCATCTTGCAAACTAGATTTTGGCGATATGTTCCAACCACCTCCAAAATACTGTGCATTGCAAACAGATATATTAAATGCACTACCGTTAAATTCCCCCCTATCTGTACTAATGTATGTTTGAGTAGCTGATGCGAAGATAATTCTTAACCAAAAACTTATTGGATATCTAAATTTTCTAATTATATTAGGAAACTTTTCACTTGTTTCGACACTGTCTGCTAGGAAACCAATATTTAATACATTTACAAAATATTTTTCTTTAATGTGATTTCTAACAATCCCTACGTCTATTTCATAATAATTTTCTGTACAAAGATGACTTATTGCATCTTCAATTTTTTGTGGAATAGCAAATGTTCTAATAAAATCTGAGCCGCTACCCGCAGGTAATACAGATACTTCAGGATTTGAAATATTATTTATCATGAGTGAATTAACCAAAGCATTTAATGATCCATCCCCTCCGATAGTGCAGTATTGATATTTAGATGAATCGTTGTATAACTTAATTTTTTGATCAAGTTCCTCATAAGAATTAGTTGCTTCGTAAATATGCTGTAGATTATTTGATTCAAAAAGCTTGTTAATATATTCTTCATTGAGATTTCTACCTCTTGAATTTTTATTATGTATCACAACATATGTTTTCATGACATTGTTTTCTGTATCAATTTATTATCAAACATTTTATAAATCTTGTAAAATTCTTCATCATCATATAAGGTATAAAGTTTCTTAGATAATTCAGATATCTCTTTTGCAACTTTTATGAAATCACCAATATTTAAATTAAACTTTGTTACGACATATTCAATATTTTTACTTCTCTTATATTCATTGATAATATCAAACCACTGCAAATCTATATTTGTATAATGTTTTAAATTATTCATATTTTCTAGTTTGTTTAATAGCTCTAATGATGACTCAAATGATGAATATTCATTTTCATAAGCTTCATTAAATGATAGTTTTCGGACATCATTAGTTATTCCTGATGCTAAAAACATGAGATAGAAATTATCTGTTTTATTAGAAATTTTTTCGTACAGGTATATAGCGGGTATTAAGTTGTCTCTTTGTGTTTCTGCAAGCACCCTCCCTTTATGATTATCAAGAAATCCAAGTTCTTTAAGAATATTGTGTTTTGCATAAAATATTTTTTCAAGTAATTCTGTTTTGTATTTTTTCTGAAATATAAAAAAACTTTTATTTAATAATTTACTTGCATCTTCAAGACTATGGATATTAACTAAATTGATTATTGAAAAATAATTAACAGAGTATGCAGAGTTCAGGTTACTTGATTCAAGTGAAAAAAGGTTGGTATACCAATCATTATTAATATTTTTATCAAATGAGAGAAATGCATAACCCTTTTCATCAATTCCTCTCCTACCGGCACGTCCAGTAAGTTGAAGAAACTCCGATTGTGTAATTAATCTTGTTTTTACTCCGTCGTACTTATAAAGTCTTTCTAAAATTATGGATTTAGCAGGCATATTAATTCCTAAAGCTAAAGTTTCTGTCGCATATAAGTAACTTATATATTTATTTAAAAATAGATACTCTACAAATTCTTTAACAATTGGTGCTAAACCAGCATGATGAAACCCAACACCTCTTGACCACATCCAAAGATGTTCATCTAAATTTAAGAGAGTGTACTCTTCATTTTCTAAATCACTAAAAACAGAATCAAATTTTTCCTTAATTTTAATTTTAAAATGTGTAACAGATGAGGAGTTAGCTAATTGTCTTGCTTTTGATTCTACTTTTTCCCTTGAAAAATAGAAAAGTATAGAAGGTAGTAAATTCATATCATCTAAATATTTGATTATCTGGTGACCTTGAGGGTTAGAATAATTATTATTTTGTTTTGAAAATCTGAAAATTGGATTATTTTTTTTATTTTTAGTTGATTTAATTATTGAGAGTTTTTTTGTTACTTTATTTGAGGCTACTAGTGATATTTCAAGTGGAACTGGTCTATTTTCAGATATAATTAATGATGTAGGACCTCTTAATGAGACTATCCATTCAAGAAATTCATTCCTATTTTTTATTGTTGCAGAAAGACATAAAAATTTAATATTTATCGGTGCATGGATGAATATTTCCTCCCAGGTAGTCCCTCTTTCTTTGTCACCCAAGTAATGTACTTCATCTAAAATTATCAATCCTGTATTTGCTAATCGAGAATCATTTGAAAATATCATGTTCCTTAAAATTTCAGTAGTTGCAATTATTAGATTCGCATCTTGATTAATTGACCTATCGCCAGTTAATAGACCTACATCAATATTTTGATTTTTAAAGTCATTATATTTTTGATTAGATAGTGCTTTGATCGGAGTTGTGTAAATTATTCTTTTATTATTTTGTATGTAATACTCTACTGATTTTTCTGCTATCAAAGTTTTTCCGGAACCGGTTGGAGCTACCACAAGAACATTATTTAAATCTTTTATATCATTTATCGAGTCAATTTGAAATTTATCTAGTTGAATCATTGTTTATTTATTTCTATTAAGAAATAAAACGAATTCAATTAGTAAATAAACCGGTATAGCAAATGCAAATAGTGTTAATGGATCCCCTGTTGGTGTTAGTACCGCAGAAAAAATTAATACTACTAAGAATAATTCTTTTCTATTTTCTGTGAATATAGATATGCTTATAATCCCTTTTTTTATTAAAAAATATATAACTAGAGGTATTTGAAAGGAAAGACCAAACAGCATTGTTATGCGAAATAAAATTTGAAAATAATTTTGTGTTCTTAATATAAAGTCAGATTCGTTGAACGAAAGAAGGAAATCAATAGCTATTGGTAATGTTTGATATGCAGCAAATACACCAAAATAAAATAAAGATAGGAATGATGTTATATACATTACATAAGCAAAGTTTGTTAAATTATTTATTGCAGGTTTAATAAAATTTCCTATGAGAATTATCAATACTGGCAAAGATAGAACTAAAGAAACTAATAAGGTATTAGAGATTTTTACTTGAAACCCTTCATATATTGTAAAAGCAACTAAGTCTGCATTTGAGTACCCTGCGATTAAGAGTGGTTGGACAAGGAAATTATAAATATTTGAATAGTTTGCATAAACAATAATTGCGAAAACTAACACAACAGTCAAGGATGCAAAAATCCGAATATTCAATTCTTTAAAGTGATCAAAAAAAGGCTTTTTACTCATAATTATTCTTCTTCCAGCCAAACCCATTTCTGATTTATTGAGTTATCGCCTATTACATCCCTTCCCTGCTGGCTACTTAATCGAGACGTATATTTTAAAATTTTTTGTACCTTTGACTTGTCTAATACGCCTAAGGTAATAAAAAGAATAATTAAAAATTCTACTAAACTCACAACATCTCCATAAGATTATTTTTTCTTTTGTTAATATCATTTAAAAGACCAGAGGGTGCAGCAACTTCAATGAATAGTAAATTCTTTATGGCATAATCCAAAGCATTCTCATATGAATAAAATTCCATATACAATTTCCCTTCTACGCATTTATATATTCTACTACCCAATTTGTTTAGAAAATTTTCATCCAATAAATCAAATTCAACTTTAATAGTATTTGTTTTTATTTTTGACGACTCTAAATATTCAGAATCATCAGTTATATTCACGATTCTTTCAACTAAGAAGGACTTAATTGAATTTTCATCAACATCAAATGCTTCAAGAATAATGCCATCAGAATTTGTTTTTAAAGTAATTGGTTTGATTTTATAAAATATTGAATTAGTTGATCCCAACTTAATATACTCTATTACATTTAGCTGATCATTGAAAGGTAAGCGTAACGGCTCATCATAGTCTGTGCTTTCCAGAGAAAAATAGTTAGCTAAAATATTAGAAAAATCTTTAATTGATTTATTTTCCTCTTGTAGAGATAGTAAGTTTGCGTCGGTAGATAAAAGAAAAAATATATTAAATAATTCTCCATCATTTATTGATAGGAATTCGGATACATTTTCACTCAAATTAAAATTAATTTCCTTTTTGTCTTCATTAATTTCATAATCTATAAATGTCTCTCCAGAGGTTGTATAAATATCAGATACAATTGTTAAAATATAAAATAATTCTTTTTCTGAAATTTCTAGTTCTAAAAGTAGATTATCAATAAGCCATAAGGGTTTGTTTTTTATGATTTTAAGGAACGATTGTATAAATTTAATATTTAATCTTTTATTCATCTAAAATCTCTTTGATTAAATCAGGTTTATCAATAGATAAAAGCTCAAAAGAACCATCACAAATTAATAAGAATTTAACTAAGCCATAAGTATCACTTGTTCTAATATGAATTTCGTCATTTTGCTCATGTTTTATTAATTTATGAGAAAAGACACTTTTGTTAGCAATGTATAAAGATTTTGGTAATGAAATGCAAATATTTAAAAACGATTTTGAATCTTCCCAAGAAAAATTAAATGGCTCATCCGTAGTGTTAAATAAATTTTCTTTGTTTCCAACTTTTAAATCAGTTATATATTCAATTTTGAAAGTTTTAAATACCTGGCCTTCAAAAGCTGCAAGATACCATGATCCATCATGAAATCTGATTCCTTGGGGTTTTACTTTTCTATATTTAGATAAATAAGTGAATCCCAATCTCTTTTTGTCATTTGTAGCTAAGAGAATTTTTGATAAAATTTCTGGATTAACTAATTCTTCAATTTCTAAATTTAAACTTTTTTTTACAATTAAATAATTTGCAATAAACTCATCAATGTCAATATTTGCTTCCTTTTTAATTTTATTAAATACATATGAACCCCCAAGTGAATAGCCTTGATCAAAACCCCATTTATCGTTTTCATATTCAAGAAGATAACCAAAAGACCTCAAAAGTGACTTATCTCTTTCAAACGATCTTCGAAATGCTTGATCAGATAAATCTCTATAATCAGAGATACTATCTTTGATTTCATTTGTTGATATTGTTTTATTATTGCTTACTAGATTTAATAATTGTATTGATCGTTTTATTACATTTTTCATATATTACGTTAATTACACCTATTTTTTTAATAAAACACTTAATATCAAAAATTTTTCTATTTTAAAATTAATACTAAGTCAACATTATTGTAATATATACATTATGAAAGTTTGGATTGATCAAGATTTATGCACAGGTGATGGCCTTTGTGAAGAAATAGCTCCCGATGTTTTTGTCGGCTTAGACGATGGACTGTTCTACGTGAAAGAAGGAGACAAAATATTCTCCGAAGAAAACGGTAATGTTGGCGGAGCTGAAGGATTAGCAAATGTACCCAAAGGACAAGAAGAGGCTGTAGTTGAATCAGCTGAAGAATGCCCTGGTGAGTGCATTATGATTGAACCTTAATATTTTATATATCGTCCAGAAATTATAAATCCCGTATGAGACACAAGTTTATTGCTTGGCCTTACTATTTTTTTATCAACAACCCAATCCCGAAGAATAACTTCTTTAACTTCAATATTTTCAAATTTATTATTGATTAAAACATCATTGAACTTAGTAATTTGACTTATAGAAGGAAGGTACGACACCCATTTCAAATCTTTAGTAACAATATTATTTTCAAAAAATTCCCATGGTTCAGGAACATCTGTAACTACTGTATCAACTATTTCAGTATATTCTTTATAGTTAAAATCCACCAAGCTAGTCGTAATGAAGTCAAGATTGTAATTATTTTTAAAATTATTAGTAGACATATATCTGTCTATAGTTTTTTTTGCTCTTCTTTGATTTTTTCTACTTACATCTAATGAAATTAAAGAACCAGCGGTCCCTAAAATGTTCAATAAATATAAAGTTAGGGCTCCAGAACCAGTTCCTATTTCTAGAACATTACTTTCTTTATGAATGTCAGCTTCTAAAATAATCTGTCCAATATCTTTTGGATAAATTATTTGTGGGCCCCTCTTCATCAAAAGTACGAATTCTTTATATGTTGGATGATAAATTTTGAATTCAACACCAGTTGAGGAATGAATTTTAGATGGAATGTTTTTAATAACTGAAAATGAAAATTTACCTTCATTAGTAATAAATTCTTTTTCTACGTCTATTACAGCAAGATATTTACTTTTAGAAGTTTTAACTACTACTAATTGATTATCTAAGCTCAATTTATAATGCTGACAAAAGAGGTAACAATAGGGTTATAACCATTGCCGATGAAACAATAATAACTATTATTTTTTGTGTATTTTTACTCATGTAAATTTTCTTGTTATCGACTTTTTTATCGTTAAAAACTTTTCGTAAACCCTTCCCAATATAATGCCAAAGAATAAAAGAGATATCAATTTAGATTGATCTTTATTTAGTTCATTTTTTAAATTATTATAATTTTCTGAAAAAGAACTCATTTCAAAATCCTCCAAACAATAATCCCGAAGCTTAATAATGCCAACAGCGCAAAGGAAAAATATATAAGTGCTTGAATAAAAAATTGACCCTCAAATGCTTGACTTGAAACCATGGAAGCACCAATGAGAATAAAAAGAGTGGCTATAGCAAGATAATTTCCAGCTTTAAAATTTTTCCTTAATCCCTTTATTGACTCTTCAATAGGCTCAACTGTTTCTTCCTGAACATGTTCAAGAAGACTGTCTAAAGCTTTTATGGCAGAAGTTGGTAAATTAAACATAAAAATTTAACTCATTCTGTTCTTTAATATTATTCCAAGAACACCTTGGACTGTTGCAGCAACAGGAAGAGCTAATATAGCACCAACGCCACCCAGAGTATAAGCTCCAAAAAGTGTTGAAAATACAGCAACTGCTGGATGTATTTCCATTGTTGATTTAGTTACCTTAGGACTTATAAAGTAGTTTTCTATAACTTGATAGATTAATAAAACGCCAACAGTTGCAATCATTGAAGTAGTTCCTAGTGAAATAGAAGCAATAAAAGGTACCAATCCACCTAAAAAGGTCCCAACAACTGGTATAAGTTGTGATAAAATTCCGGCAGAAACACCAAGTGCTATTGGAGAAGGTAGTCCAATTAATAAAAAGGCAAGAGACAAAACTATGCTTGCTAAGATTCCAAGTATAAATTTTGCGACAATAAATCCACCAGCTTTTGAGACCCCAATAGTCCAAACCTGGTCAATAGAATTTGATAAGTTTTCAGGTAGTGATTCTTTAAGTTTTACTCTCCAACCATCACCTTCACTTATCAAATAATACGTAAAAAAGAAAATAATAAAAATGTGTCCAAGTGTTCTCAACAAACCCTGACCAGCAAAAACTACACTTGAACCTACTGTGCTTCCGTAATCTTTTATAAGTGAATTAAATTGTGATTCTAAATCTAATGACTGACTAGAAACTGCAAATCCCTCAACATTAAGGTAAGTTATAAAATTATCAAAGTAATTAGGGATTTGTGATGAAAGGAAATAAATTTCTTGAACCATGATTGGTATAATTGAAAAAAAAGTAGCACCGATAACTAGTAAAATCATTGATACAGCTATAAAAGCAGAAACTTTTCTATTAACTTTTTTTGATAACCTATAAACAACAGGCTCTGCTAAAGCGGCTAAAACTACAGCTACAAATAGATCGAACAGTAAGGATTTAACTCTTAAAAATATCAGTACAGAGATAGCTATAAATAAAACATATAGAAATGCCCTATTTAAAAGCTCTTGTCTGGTTTCTCCTTTAGGTAAATTCACAATTATTTGACCTTTGAGGATAATTTATAGTTACTTTTTGGTATGAGTAAATAAAGAAAATAAATAACTATAGAGATTGTAAATGCATATTCAAAATTAGTAATAGATTCATCAATTAATTGTCTAGTAAACATAGATATAATCATAAAAAATGTTGCCAATAATAATAATTTATTTTTGAATTCCAATCCCCTCACGGTGGTGTTTAATAACAAAACACCAATCAAAATTCTTCCAATACCTTCGAACGTATTACTTCTTAAAAAATAAAATTCTCTAATGTTAAAGAAGCCGTCTTGACCAATCCCACCAAGTGTCAGATGAATAATTCCCAAAAGAACTAAAAATGTAGAAACCCAAGCAAGGCTAAAGTTATTTAATGAAAATCTTGCTTTAATTGGCGTTGGCCATGGCTGAAGAGGATTTACTCTTTGGACAAGATTTGGAGAAAGATTGAATTGTGATCTTTCATAATTGCCAAACACAAACGTAACTAATACATGTATAAATATTACATTCAGCGGGTTTAAGTTATACAAGAGAACAAATATTAATGAAATAAGATGCCATAAGTATATTGTGTAAATATTTGAATGAATGTGAGAAAAAAGTAACCAAACTTTTCTATTGTTCAATAATTTGTCAATATAAGTCTGAAGTGAAATCAAGAAAAATATAAAGGCTAAAGAAACAATTAAATAATATGCTGATGGTGGGTCTTCATTACCAATTGAATTTAATCTATAATTAGCAAAATTTAATAAAATTTTGTTAAAAATTACTTGATAATAAAGAAAACCATAAAAAACTAAAGCCAATATAAAATAAATTCTTTTATTTAAAATCTGTATTTTTCCATCTGCGTAGAAATAGCCAAACTGATGTATGGTCAACCAAAAGAAAAGATAATTAAATACCTGAATATAGGAATAATTTATTGGCACTTCAATGATGTCAATAAAAAAAGTAGCTAATCCGAATACCGCTAAAGTTAAGTAAGGATATTTTTTATGGAGATATATTGTTAGTGGAGCGAACATAACCATAACCATATAAATTGACACTAACCAAAGTGGCCATAAAGTAAATTCAACTAGTGAAATTACACCATCTTCTGTAGTAGTAAGATAATTTGGTATTACGTTAGTTCTTAATAGGACATTTAGCGCTATAGAAACAGAAAAAATTAAAACTAACACTGGGCCTAATAAACTATTTATTCTATCTACTAAATAATTCCATTGGCTGCCATCTCTACCAACATTCGAATACCAAGCAATCAAATTGGTAAATCCCATAGAGAATATAAATATAGGCAATCCCACCGTAAACCATGTAATAATTGTCATATTCGATGAGATATATGAATTGTTAATTATTAAGTACTCTCCTCCTGAATAATTAACATCTAAAAAGGAAAAAGAATTAATAACCAGTAGTAGTAGGCCAAATGTTTTTAAAAAATCAATAAATCTCTCTCTAGAAATAGAAGTCTTATTTGTCTCATTAAAAACATGTCTAAGTGACTTAAAACTTGGTATAAATAATTTTGTAATTTCTCTCACATAAATATTTTACATAGCTCAAGTAACTTAAATACCAATATAATTAGATAATGGAAATTGTTGTTTACAGTCCAGAAATAGCAGGAAATGTAGGAGCAATAATAAGGCTTTCAGCTAATTCTGGTGTTCCTGTTAATTTTATAAAGCCATTTGGATTTAATATGCAAGAAAACAAAATTAGAAGAGCTGGTCTAGATTATCATGACTTAGCAGCTGCTAAAACTTATGAAACTTGGGAAGAATTTATTGATATTAATAAAGGGGCTAAAATATGTAGCCTTACCTCAAAGGCAACGGAGCCATATTGGAATTCAAGTTTGAATATGTATGATTTTCTAATATTTGGTCCGGAATCAGTTGGACTACCCGATGACATTAGAAGTAAGTATGATCAACTAACAATTCCCATGCAATCTAACTCTAGAAGCATAAACTTAGCAAACTCAGTCAGTATTGTAATGTATGAAGCAATAAGGCAACATAATGTTAATTAATGGTTTATTAGTTTTTTTGGGAGGAGGTATTGGCTCACTTCTTAGATATATAGTTAATTTAGTCACCCAAATATACACGTTTAATCACATTGGAACTCTATTAGTAAACACAATAGGTTCGTTTTTATTTGGCTTCTTAATTATTTTTGCAAAAGATAAAAATGAATATTTTAATATATTTTTTCTTGCTGGGGTTCTTGGTGGATTTACAACTTTTTCTCAATTTTCTTATGATGTAATAAATCTGCAAAATGAAAGCAACTTACAATCGATAATTTATTTACTGTTATCGATATTGTTATCTGTATTATTAGCATTTGCAGGGATGATTTTAGCTAATAGAATTCTAAAATAGTTATAGTACAAATATGCCAACATTTGATATATCATCAGAATTCAACAAACAAGAAGTAACTAACGCTGTTGACCAATGCCATAGAGAGATATCTAATAGATATGACTTTAGAGATACGAAAACATCGATAAGTTTAATGGAAAATTCCATTTTATTAAAAAGTAGTACATTAGATAGGATGCTTGCTGCTGAACAGGTATTGAAAGAAAAATTTGTAAAAAGAAGTGTTTCTATAAAATTTTTAGGGGATGTTAAGGATGAGACATTACCTTCTGAAGTAAAAAGAACCTATAATTTAAAATCAGGAATTGACCAATCAACTTCAAAAGAAATAATTACATTGTTAAAGAAAAGTAATAAAAAAATTCAATGTTCTTATCAAAATGAAACTATAAGGGTGACAAGCAAAAAAAGAGACGACTTACAAGAAGCAATTACTTTAATTAAAGATTCAGATATAGAAACTCCATTAAATTTTGGTAATTTTAGAGATTAAATTTTAATTTAAACTTCTTAAATAATACTCTTGAAGTGAAAACACTAACTATTAAAAATCCAGCAGTTATTAATAAGACTTCATCAAAACTTGTTGTAATAAAATAGGAAGTGAAAAGTATAAAGAAACCATAGAAAAAACGGAAAATTGAAAAAATGATAAAAGCTCTAAACAATTTGTTTTGTTTAAGTTTGTTTATATATTTCAATTAAATAAATATCTATTTTTAGAAAGCACTTTATAGACATAATCTCGAAGTTTTTTAGGAAATATTTTAAAAATATAAATAAGCTTATAAAATTTTCCTAATGAAGCTATTGACATAATTACGGCATCTGAATAATAATAATTTTTTGAAGATGTCTTGAAAACTAAAGTATCTAATTCATACTCATGTTTAGATAACATTTCATGACTTTCAATCACTAATTGATTATTTTGTTTACTTATCCACTCGCCATAGGTTGAACAAATAGAACAGTTCTGATCAACATATACTTTATTCATTTGGTAAAAACTCCATACTAAGTGAATTTACACAATAACGCTGGCCAGAAGGTGCGGGTCCATCATTGAAAACATGGCCTAAGTGTGCGTGGCAAAAAGCACATGTTATTTCGATTCTCACCATTCCATGTGAAAAATCTTTTTTTTTGTTTATTTTATGTTCTATTGCATCAAAAAAACTTGGCCAACCAGAACCTGATTCAAACTTTGTATTTGACTCAAACAAGGTTTCCCTGCAAACAACACACAAATATGTTCCTTCTCTTTTTTCATTTAGTAATTTTCCAGAAAATGGAGGCTCAGTTCCACAGTTTTGTGTAACTTCTAGTTGTTCATCTGATAAATGATTTTTTTTAACTTCCATGTTTTTATTTAAGCAGGGATTAAGTATAAGTGTAAAAATCTAGGTTCAATATCTATTACTTGTATTTGTATTTCTCTATTTAGTTCCACAATATCAATATCAGTTAATGAATCAAGATAATCAATATGGACAATTGCCAAATATTTATCAGCACCGACTGATACTAAATTTGTTCTAATTATTTTGTTAACTTTTTCAAATTTATTAATTTCTGATTGTAGGACATTTGAAATATTTACATCTACAGACTCACCAGTTATTAAATGCTTCATTTCGTAACCTAAGAAAAGACCAGAAATCATTAATAGAACACCAATTAATATTGCACTAGCAGCATCATAAAAGGAATTGCCCGTAAAGAAAGTTAGTAGCGTACCAATAAGTGCAAATATTAACCCCAATGTTGCTGCAAAATCTTCAACTACAATAGCAATTAAAGGTCCGTCATTTGATTGTTTTAATAACTTTAATATCGATTTTGAATCTCTGTTCTTTCTTAATTTTTTCACTGCTTTAACTAAAACATACGATTCTAACAAAATTGATACAGACAGTATTGAAATTGAAATAAATAAATTATCTAATTTTTTAGGATGACTCAGGGCCTCAATTCCATGTTCAAGAGATACCAACCCACCAATTGTAAAAATTAAGACAGCCACAACAAGTGTCCAAAAATATTCTTCTTTACCTCTTCCTAGTGGGTAAAGTTTTGGATTACTTTTTTTAGATTGTTTAATACCAAACCATAATAAAAATTGATTAAATGAATCAACAAAAGAATGAACCGCTTCAGAAAACATAGCACTTGAACTCGTTATTACTGCCACAAAAGATTTTATTACTCCAATAAAAAAATTAACTGACAAAGCAAGAAAAACAGTTTTGGCTGAATCCTGATTACTCATTCAACCATGCCTTTAATTGTGGATATCCTCCAATTCTTTTATCGTCAATATAAACCTGAGGAACTGTTTTTACATTATCACCTATTTTTTTATAGAAATTTAGCCGTTCAATATCATTAGACAAGTCAACTTCATCGAAGTCAATTGAGTGTGCATTTAAAAGTCCCTTTGCCCTGTCACACCAAATGCAATTTTCTTTAGTGTAGATTTTTACCTTCAATGATTTTCAAATGTTGTAAATATTTCATTGGTAGTTTGAGTCACCCTAATAAAAGTAGTACATTTTGGAAGATCTTTTAAAGTTTTCGCACCAACATATGAACATGCCGAGCGGACTCCTCCGAGAATTGACTGTATTGTTGTGTCTATAGGCCCTTTATACTTTAATCTTACTTTCTTTCCTTCAGGAGCTCTGTGTTCTGCTAAATCTCCGTAATATGTTTGCTGTGCTTTAGTTGAAGACATACCATAAAAATCTTTATACATAACACCGTCATCATCTGCAACTAATTCTCCACCAGATTCTTCATGACCAGCAAACATACCTCCCAACATTACAAAATCTGCTCCTGCACCAAAAGCTTTTGAAACATCTCCTGGAAATTTACATCCACCATCTGCCATTACATGTCCACCTAATCCATGAGCAGCATCAGAACACTCTGATATAGACGAGAGCTGAGGATATCCTACCCCTGCAACACTTCTAGTAGTACAAACAGAGCCGGGGCCAATTCCAATCTTTACAATATCTGCACCAGCAAGTATCAAAGCTTCTGTCATTTCCCTTGTGGCTACATTTCCAGCTATAATAATTTTTTCATTGAATGTGTCTCTGTATTTTTTAACAGCATTAATAAAGTCTTCCCGATAACCATTAGCTACATCAATACACAAAAATTTAATTTCATTATTTAGATTAAAAATATTTTTAGCTAGTTCTAAATCATCATCAGATTGGCCAACGGTTACAGCGATATAGTTAGGATCTAAGTCAGAAATATTTTTCTTCCAATCATCAACAGTATAGAATTTATGAATAGCAGTAATCATTTTATGTTTTTGGAGTGATATTGCGGTTTCAAATGTTCCTGTTGTATCCATATTTGCCGATACAATAGGAACACCATTCCATACTGACTCTGTATGTTTAAATTTAAAAGCTCGTTCAAGATGAACTTCAGACCTCGATATCAGGGTACTTCTTTTTGGTCTTATCAAGACATCGTCAAAAGTTAATTTTATTTCGTCTTCAATTCTCATTATTTATAAAAGTCTCTTATGATATTTAACAGCAATAATGTTAGTTGATTTTCCAATTTTTGGTGCAGGTATTAATTATTTCCCTACTGAAATATCTGCCTTGAGGGTTTTTGAACCCAGGTATCTTTTATTAATAGGAGATGCAATTAAAGACGATAAAAATTTTTTAGTTTCTAAAAATTTAGAGGAATTACATCAAACAGTTTCAGAAGTTAGAATTATTGAACATCAAGATATATCTAACGCTGAACAATTAATAATCATTGAATGCCTTAAGCTTCATAAGTTAAAAAAAATATCAATTTATTCTGAATATCCCCTCAGCAAGGTTGAAGAATTTAATGAGATTGGCTTACCACCTAGTATTGATGAATTAGCAACATTAGAAAAGTACGTATCTAGATTAATAGCTAAATTAATTGAAAGTGGTATCAACTTGGCAATACCTGAATTTATAGTAAATAACGAGAACAGGTTAAGGAAGTTACATGAACTGTGCATTACTACCCCACTAGACCTTAATACAAGATATTTAATTATTGATGAAAATGATTTATATAAAAAATATGAAATTCTTAATAATTTTGTACAGAAACAGTTAAAAAATTTATAACGCAATCCATTGATTGAGGAATTCGTTCATATTAATTCTCAACTTACTTAAATTATCATTTAAATACAAAACCTCGGAATCGACTGGATAACCTTTTAATTCCTGTTTTGAAACATCGCTTGAATACCATAGGTTAAATAAATCTAATTCTATTTCAGGATGAAACTGTAAAGCAACAGCATTACTTAATGTAAAAATTTGAGGTAAATCAGTTTGTGCAATTAATTCAGCATTAGGTGGTAAATCAAATGTATCTCTATGCCAAGTGAAAACCTTTAGGTTTTTGAAACTATCGTAAATACTATTGTTATTGAAGAAATCTAAAGTTTTAAATCCAAATTCAATTTGATCAGCAAGATATGCTCTTCCACCCATAGAATCTGCAATCAGCTGCGCTCCTAAGCATATTCCTAGGATATGTGTTTTGTTTTCTATTGCTTTTTTTAACCACTTTTTTTCATGATCTAAGTAAGGAAATTTATCTGTATCGTAAGCACCCATGTGCCCACCAAGAATAATGTATTTATTACTAAGGGGTAATGTATCCCATTTAACATCCCATGCGTACTCTAAGTGTATTTCGGGTGTCATAGTTCCTAAAGTTACGTCAGGATCATTTACTATAGCTGTAATATTTTTGTACATAGTTTGTGCGCGGAAGAGGACTCGAACCTCCACGGGTTTTACCCCACAGGATCCTTAATCCTGCGCGTCTACCAGTTCCGCCACCCGCGCAAACTCAATCAAGAAACCAAAATAAGGATAGAGTTGTAGCGGCAAAAAGTAGAGCTACTACAGCTGTAATCCTGCTCAGGTTCCTTTCAGCTAATGTTTGGCCAATATTTCCTGATGAACCAGGTCCGCCAAGCATATCAGATAACCCCCCACCTTTACCACTGTTAAGTAGTACGAGAGCTATCAAAGCTATTGAAATAATAATGTGGACTGTTATTAGTATTGCAGTAATTGTATCCATAGATAAAAGATTAGCCTTCCTCACCATTTAATTTAGATTGAAGTTCAACTTCTTTCTGTAGTTTTATCAATATTTTTTCATCTTCTAAATATCCAATTTTTTCAACTGATGATTCAGTAATATTATACGCTAGTGGTATTCCAGTAGGAATATTTACATCAACAATTTCTGAATCACTGAGGTCATCTAATATTTTTACCATTGCTCTGATGCTATTTCCATGCGCAACAACAAGAGTATTTGTTTTAATCGATGATTCTAAAATATTATTAAGTGTTATGGAGACTCTGTCTACAACATCTTTTAAAGATTCCCCAAGTGGTAACTCATTATCAATTCCTTTATAAACTAAATTTGTATTTGGATCATATTCAGATCCAGGCTCAGCAAGGGGTGGGACAGTAGTAAAACTTCTACGCCACAAATGAACTTGTTCTTCTCCGTATTTTTTTGTAGTTTCTAATTTATTTAATCCTTGTAGCGATCCATAATGTCTCTCATTTAATTGCCAAATTTCTTTTCTTTCAATTTCTAATGGGTCTTCGCAATTTAGATTTTCAATTATTAAACTTGCAGTTGACTTTGATCTTTCAAGAAAAGAGGTCATACATATTTCAGGAATAAAATTTCTGTCTTTTAATGTTCTACCTGCCTGAATTGCTTCCTCTTGTCCTTTATCAGATAATCCTACATCTACCCAACCTGTAAATCGGTTTTCTAAATTCCAAATACTTTGTCCATGCCTAACAAATACTAAGTTCATAATTCCACTGCTTTAATAATATCCAAAAACTTATTAGGATCTAAAGATGCTCCACCTACCAATGCACCATCAACTATCTTTGAATTTAAAATATCTTCAGCATTGTCTGGAGATACGCTTCCACCATAAATAAATTTAATATTATCGTCATTAAAAAATGGTTTTTTGTTGATGATATTTTTAACATAATCTAGAACTTCAACAATATTTTCAAGTGAGGCTACCTCACCAGTGCCTATCGCCCATATGGGCTCATAAGCAACAACTAATTTTTTGACCTTATCTTTCCTTAGTCCCTTTAATCCCTCATTAATTTGATTTTCAATAAAATTTAAATAAGTACCAGATTTTCTCTCATCTATTGACTCACCAAAACAAAATATTGGCACTATTTCACTATCAATTAGTCTATTAACTTTATCATTAATTACTGAGTCAACTTCATTGAATAATGTTCTCCTTTCGGAATGTCCTACTATTGCATATTCAATATCTAATTTTTTTAACTGAGCGGCAGATATTTCTCCTGTATAAGCTCCAGAAGAATATTGTGATACATTCTGTGATGAAAGTTTTATTTTAAGCTTATCAGAGCTTATTACTGTCTGTAATGACCTAAGAGATGTAAATGAAGGAGATAAAACAATTTCAATATTTTCTTCGATATCTTCAGGTAATGAATAATTAATTTTTTGTAAAAGTTGAATAGCTTCTAAATGATCAAGATTTAATTTCCAGTTACCAATTATTATTTTTTTCATTATCAAATTATAAGAGAATTATAAATATTTACTCCTGGTAATTTTTTTCCTTCTAGATATTCCAAGGAAGCACCTCCTCCAGTCGAAATGTGATTAAAATATTTTAAATTTGAAAATTTATTTATAGCACTTACTGAATCTCCTCCTCCAATACATGTATAAGCAGAAGATTTAGCAATTATTCTAGTTAACTCTCTTGTTCCTTTGCTGAAATTATCAATTTCAAATATACCCATTGGTCCATTCCAAAATATATTTTTAGATGAAAGTAAATACTTTGAAAATAAAGCAACACTATTTGGGCCTATGTCAATACCAATATGCGAATTATTAAAATGTTCAATATTTAAATCTTCCCTTGATTCGCTTTCAATTAATTCAGTGACTCCAAAATCTGTTGGAAGAATAATTTTATGACCATGTTGAGAATTTAAAAGTTTATTTGCTTCTGATATAAATGAATTTTCTAATAAAGATTTTCCAATTTCATAACCCATTGATTTATAAAATGTAAAACACATACCTCCTCCGATTAATAAATGTTCAACTTTCGGAAGTAAGTTTTCAATTAAGTTAAGTTTGTCAGAAATTTTTGCTCCTCCGAGTAAAACTACATAACCATTTTTTTTGTTAGCTAATAATTTATCTAACTGTTCAATTTCTTTACTCATTAAGGGTCCTTGGTAGGAATTTAAATATTTTCCAAAACCAACTACCGATGAATGATTTCTATGTGATGCTCCAAATGCATCAAAAATATAAGTGTCGAAAGAATTTGTTATATTTTTTGCAAATTCATCATTATTGTTAACTTCACCTTCATCAAATCTTAAATTTTCAAGTAGATTTATCTTATATTCAGCACTTTCTAGACTTTCTCTTACTTTCTTACCGTACAGTTCATCAATAAAATTTACTTTTTTATCAAGAATTTCTGACATTCTTTTAGCTACAGGTTTAAGAGTAAAATCTAAGTCTTTTTTCTTAGGTCTTCCCAAGTGACTTGAAAAAGTAATGGTTTTTGAATGATTATTTATTTTATCTAATATTTCCAAAGATTTATAAATTCTATAATCATCAGTAATGTTGCCATTTATTATTGGGACATTTAAATCAGATCTAATTAAAACGTTTCCTAAATCATTAATATTTGAAGTCATTTCTGTCATTGAAAGTTTTCTTGAATCAAGGTATGAAAAGTTTTAATCTTGGAATATATAGAGAAGTACAAGTTATGATTCCTTCATATCTCTATGAAGGACGACAGCATCATTGTTTTCACCTTTAAGCCATTTTGTAACTTCCTCAGCCATAACAACACTTCTATGTTTTCCACCAGTACAACCAATTGCTATTCCGACGTATGACTTTCCTTCTGAGATAAAACGTGGAAGTAAAAATTCAACCATATCTTTTATTTTATTTAGAAAGACCTGTGCATCTTCAAAAGATAAAACATAGTTTCTTACCATTGGTGACTGTCCTGTTGATGCTCTTAGTTCCTCCCTCCAATGGGGATTAGGTAAGAATCTAACATCGAATACAATATCTGCATCTCTTGGAGTACCATTTTTAAACCCAAAAGAAGTAACGGAAATCTTGAGATCTTGACTTGAAGTGTCGTCTTGGAAGCCTTCAATTATTCTTTTTCTTAATTCATGAACATTCATATCTGTAGTGTCAATAACTTGATCAGAAATTTCTCTAATTGGTTTTAGTAACTCTCTTTCAGCTTTTACAGATTGAGATATTGAATCCTTCCCCATTGGATGAGGTCTTCTATTTTCTTCATATCTTTCTAATAGTGTTTCATTATCTGCATCAAGAAATATTATTCTCGTTAAAACACCGGATTGATTCAATTTATCAATACTTTGCTTAAGTTCAGATTGTGCAGAAGTGTCTTTTGCATCAATTGTAAGCACTAATTGTTTATTAGTTTCAGTTACATCATTGGAATTCACTACAGATTCAACTAAATCAGCTGGAAGATTTTCGATTACATAATAACCAAGGTCTTCAAATACGTTTGAACTAGAAGATCTACCAGCGCCAGACATACCGACTAACAGTAAAACTTCGGGTCTTTTTGATGCCATAAATTCCTCGTGTTTATTTTACTTATCAACATTCTAGATTGAAATAGTAAATTAAAAGGATGTTATTTATGAACTAAAGTAATTGAAAACCTTTTCAGCTTCTCTTTTCGTTAACTGGTTTTCTAGATCATTAAGGGATGCTGAAGAGATATTATCTAGTGTCTTATACTTAATAATTAATTGATTAATTGATTCGTCTGAAATTCCTTTAATTGATAATAAATTCTTAATATCTAAATCTTTTAAACGTAGTCTTCGATTTTCATTTATCGCAACTCTATGGGCTTCATCTCTAATATTTTGTAATACATACAAAGCCTCTGAGTCTTTATTTAATAAAACAGGGTTTTTTGAAAATGGCAAATAAATTTCTTCTTCTTTTTTAGCTAATCCCAATACATCAATATCTAGTTGAAAATGATCGATTACACCCTTTGCTTTAGACAATTGACCCTTTCCTCCATCAATTAAAATTAAATCTGGAGACCTACGAAAACTTTGATCTTGCTCACTTGTATTGGTGAGTCGTTTTAATCTTCTAAATATGACTTCTTCTATTGATTTAAAATCATCCTGACCCTTAAATGTCTTTATATGAAACTTTCTATACATTGAAGGTTTTATTAAACCGTCTTCCATAACAACCATTGAACCAACTCGAAATTTATCACCGAGGTTCGAAATATCATACGCTTCAATTCTGTATGGAATATTTTTTAAATTTAGTTTATTTTTTAACTGTTCTAAAGATAATGATCGAAATTCTAGATCAGATCTTCTTTTTAAGTCTGCAACCCTTCTAAGTTCTTTTGCATCTTCAATTGCTGTAGCTAATAAATCTTTTTTCCATCCTCTTTTTGGGTTTACTAATTTAATACTTTTATTCCACCTTTGTTTTAGTTTTTCCTCGATAACATTTATCAAACTAAACTCATGACTAATCAGAATTTCATTTGATGGTGTATGGTTTTCAAACATATTGATAATTATTTGAGGCAAATAAGTTTCGACATCATCAACGTCGATGGGTTCTAAATTCTTTTTAATTTCGCCGGTAATCCTTCCATTTCGAATAATTAGACATGTTAAAACTACATCATAATTTCCAATATCAATTCCAATAACATCTACATTTTTATCATTTGCTGTCATTAATGTTTGAGTAATTCTGGCATTTTCTAAATGCTGAATGATATTTTTGGTTTTTTGTGCATTCTCATATTCCTGATTGTCTGATTGAGATTTCATTTCTTGTATTTTGTCATTAATGTACTGATCGGAATTACCTCTATAAAATTCTTTAATGTTGTCAATCATTGTTTTATATTCTTCTTTAGCTACATAGTCAACACAGGGTCCAGCGCACTTTTCTATTTCATAAAGTAAGCACGGTTTGTTTAATTTTTTATGTCTTTCAAATGTATTATTCGAGCATGTTCTAACTGGAAATATATTTATTAAATGGTCTAAAGAACGTCGTGCAGCACCTATAAATGGATAGGGACCGAAGTTTATATTTTTTTTATTTATATTTCTTGAAACATAAACTCTTGGCCATAAATCGTTGCTTATGGTTACATAGGGATATGACTTGTCATCTTTAAACTGAACATTATATTTAGGCTTAAATTCTTGAATAAATGAATACTCAGCCAGTAATGCATTGGCTTCATTTTGTGAAACTACGAAAGATATCTCCTTTGCTTCATTGACTAATCGTTTAATTTTCCATGAAGTGTTATTACCAAAATACGTAACAACTCTTTTTCTCAAGTTTTTTGCTTTTCCAACATAAATAGGCTCTCTGTATTTATCTTTAAATATGTATATTCCAGGTTTATCAGGTATTTGTTTATTGTCTAACTTATCCATTTTTAAGTACTTCTTTTAAATGCTGGCCAGTTAAAGACAATTTAGATTTTGAAATATTTTCAGGTGTACCTTCTACTACTATATTTCCCCCATTCTCTCCTCCTTCTGGACCTAAGTCAATAATCCAATCTGAATTCTTAATGACGTCAAGATTATGCTCAATAACTATGACAGTATTACCCTTGTCAACTAAAAGATGCAGAACCTCTAGTAGTTTATCAACATCAGCAAAGTGGAGGCCTGTTGTAGGTTCATCAAGAATGTATACTGTTTTCCCAGTAGATCTCTTACTTAGTTCTTTTGCAAGTTTTACTCTTTGTGCTTCTCCCCCAGATAATGTAGTAGCTGCTTGGCCAAGTTTTATATAAGATAATCCAACATCATCTAAAGTTTTTATAATTCTAAATATACTGGGTTGGTTTTCGAATATTTGAAGAGCATTCTCAACAGTTGAATCAAGAATTTCAGCAATGTTATAGCCCTTCCAACGAATAGATAGAGTTTCAGGATTATATCTAGAACCTTCACATTCGTCACAAACAACATAAATATCGGGTAAAAAATACATTTCAACTTTAATATTTCCATCACCTTTACAATATTCACACCTCCCTCCAGGGACATTAAATGAAAACCTTCCAGGTTTATAACCTCTAATTTTAGATTCTTCAGCTTGAGAAAAAAGATTTCTAATTTGATCAAAAACTCCAGAATATGTTGCGGGGTTTGACCTTGGGGTTCTTCCAATTGGTGACTGATCGATTTCGATTAATTTATCAATATTATCCAAACCTGAAACATTTTTGTGAAGTCCTGGAATTATTAAATTTTTCGAAAATTCATTTTGTATAGATTTAGATAATATCTCAGAAACTAAAGTTGATTTTCCACTTCCAGAAACTCCTGTTACAGAAATAAATTGCCCTAATGGAAAATCTACAGTCAAATTTTTTAAATTATTTTCTTTAGCACCCCTTACTGTAATTTTATTCCCATTGCTTTTTCTTCTTACATTTGGATACGAAACGATTTGCTTACCAGATAAATATTGACCAGTTAAAGATTTTAAATTTTTTGAAACCTTTTCCCAGCTTCCTTCAGCTACAATTTCACCCCCCTGTTCTCCAGCACCCCATCCAATATCAATTAAATGATCAGATGATTTCATTGTTTCTTCATCATGTTCTACTACTAGGACTGTGTTACCTAAGTTTTTTAATCTCACTAAAGTCTCGATTAATTTTATATTGTCAGATTGATGAAGTCCTATTGATGGTTCGTCTAGTACATATAGCACACCGGTTAATCCTGAACCAATTTGTGTTGCTAACCTGATTCTTTGAGCCTCACCACCGGATAATGATGCTGCTCCCCTGCTCAATTGCAGATAACTTAAACCAACCTCATTTAAAAATGTTAGTCTTTCAATTATTTCTCTGACAATAGGTAATGCAATTTCTTTATCACTTCCAGTAAGTTTTAAATTTTTGATAATTTCCAACGAATTAGATATAGATAAACTATTTAGCTTTCCTAAGGTTAGACCTTTAACTTTAACTAGCCTTGATCTTTTATTTAGCCTTTCTCCTTCGCATATTTTACAATCAAGTTCCCTCATGAATTGTTTGTAGTACTCACGAGCGTGATCAGATGTAGTTTCTTCATAATTTTTTTTAAATGTTGGAACTATACCTCTATAAGGACGATGCCAAACTCTTGAATTACCAAATCTATTTGTATATCTTATGACGGTATTTTCTCCATTAGAACCATGTAAAAGGATATCTTTTTGATCACGAGTTAAATCTTTATATGGGGTATCCATAGGAATGTCAAAATGTTCACAAACACCATATATTTGAGCTCTAAAATATTTTCGTGTTGACATATCAGGAAATACATTTTCATTAATTGTTAAATCAAAATCTTTTACTAGTAAGTTTTCATCTATTTCATAACTTACTCCTAAACCATTGCATGAATTACAAGCTCCAAAAGGTGAGTTAAAGGAAAAATCACGAGGTTCTAATTTGTCATATGAAAGACCGCATTTGAGACAACCTAGATTTTGACTATAAGAATAAATTTTTTTATTAAAACTGATATCAACCAATCCAGATGTAAGTTCAAGTGCAGTTTCTATTGATTGAGGTAATCTTCTACCCGGTGATTTTTTTAACTTTACTCGATCAATTACAACTGAAATATCGTGATTAAAATATCTATCAAGTCTTTGTGTGTCTTCTAACCTGATTAATTCTCCATCAACTAGAACCCTAGAAAATCCTTGGGCTTGTAAATCCTTAAAAAGTGACTCAAATTCACCTTTTCTTGATTTCACAACTGGAGCTAAAATGTCGATACTTGAGCCTTCACCAAAATTCATAATTTGATTTACTATAAAATTTACAGATTGCTTTTCAATCTTATTATTACAGTTTGGACAATAACTAATACCAATTCTTGCCCAAAGTAACCTTAAGTAATCATGAACCTCTGTAACGGTTCCGACTGTAGATCTTGGACTTCGAGATGATGTTTTTTGGTCAATTGCAATGGCAGGTGATAAGCCTTCAATACTTTCAACATTAGGTTTTTCCATTTGCCCAAGAAATTGTCTTGCGTAAGCAGAAAGACTCTCAACATATCTTCTTTGTCCCTCAGCGTATATAGTATCAAAAGCTAAGGAAGACTTTCCGGAACCTGAAAGACCAGTTATAACAACTAATTTATTTTTTGGAATGTCTACAGATACATTTTTAAGATTATGCTCTTTAGCTCCCCTAATTTTTAACTTATCTTCTTTCATTCGACTATTTCTTGAATTTCTCTTCTTAATTCTTTTAGTTCGTCTCTCAATCTAGCAGCAAGTTCAAACTCTAATAAATCAGCTGCTAGCTTCATTTCGTGTTCGATATTTTTAGAAATTTTTATTAAATCTTTTTTTGATGCTTCCTTTATGTTTAAATCAGCTGCGCTAATTCTAGAAGGGTTGGATGCCCTACTCTTTTCAACCATTTCTAAAATGTCAGTAATATTTTTTTGAATTGTTGTTGGTGTTATATTATTTTCTTTATTATGAATTTCTTGAAGCTTTCTTCTTCTTTCAGTTTCATCTATGGTTTTTTTCATTGAATCAGTAATTTTGTCTGCATACATAATGACATATCCATCCTGATTACGCGCTGCTCTTCCGACTGTTTGAATTAAACTTGTTTCAGATCTTAAAAAACCCTCTTTATCGGCATCAAGAATTGCAACTAATTGTACTTCTGGTAAATCTAAGCCCTCTCTTAAAAGATTTATACCTACCAATACATCAAATTCACCTTTTCTTAAGTCTCTTAAGATTTCTATTCTCTCTAGCGTATCAATGTCGGAATGAAGGTATCTTGTTTTAATACCAGCTTTTAATAAGAAATCACTTAGTGCCTCACTCATTTTTTTTGTAAGTGTTGTGACAAGGACTCGATTACCATTGCTAACTACACTGTTAATTTCATTCAACAAATCTTTGATTTGATTATGACTGCTTTTAATTTGAATTTTAGGATCTAACAAGCCCGTAGGTCTTATAACTTGTTCAATAAATTTTTCTGAATTTTCATTTTCCCATTTTCCAGGGGTTGCTGAAACTAAAACAGCTTTACTTACTTTATCTTTCCATTCATCAAATTTTAATGGCCTATTATCAAGTGCAGAAGGTAGTCTGAAACCATAATCTACTAAAGTACTTTTTCTTGATTTGTCACCTTCGTACTGTCCCCTTATTTGTGGAATAGCTATATGACTTTCATCTACAACCATTAAAAATTCTTCTGGAAAAAAATCTAATAATGTAAAAGGTGCTTCACCTTGCTTCCTACCATCAAAATATCTTGAATAGTTTTCAATACCAGAGCACACTCCAAGTTCTGTTAGCATCTCTATGTCATATTTTGTTCTTTGTTCGATTCGTTGCGCTTCAAGTAATTTGTTCTCTTCTTGAAATTTTTTAATTTGAAGTTCCATGTCCTTGGAGATTTCTTTAAGTGCATCTTTTCTAGAATCATCAGATATTACATAGTGTGAAGCAGGTAATATGGCCAACTCACTCAACTTTTCAAGAACTTCCCCAGTTGTTGGGTCAATTCTAGAAATATTTTCAACCTCATCACCAAAGAATTCAATACGAAAAATTGTCTCTTCGTAAACTGGGAAAATATCTAAAGTATCGCCCCTAAGTCTAAAAGATCCTCTTTGAACTACTAAGTCGTTTCTTATATACTGCTGTTTAATAAGTTGTGATAATAAATCATCAATTTCAAATTCTTTATTTTTTATAATTGGAATAAGTTTATTTCTATACTCTAATGGCGATCCAAGGCCATAAATACAAGAAACAGAAGATACAACGATCACATCTTCTCGTAACAAAAGTGCACTTGTTGCAGAATGTCTTAACCTGTCTATTTCTTCATTGATATTTGCATCTTTTTCAATAAATGTATCTGTTCTAGGAACGTAAGCTTCAGGTTGGTAGTAGTCATAGTAAGACACAAAGTATTCAACTCTATTGTTGGGAAAAAACTGTTTAAATTCATTTGCTAACTGTGCAGCCAAAGCTTTATTTGGAGCTAAAACTAATGAAGGTAATTGTGTTTTCTCAATAAGCCAAGCTATAGTCGCAGATTTACCTGACCCCGTAATCCCTTTAAGAGTTTGAAAATTATTTCCTTTATTGATTCCATCGTAAAGTTCATTAATTGCATTTGGTTGATCACCTTTAGGCTCAAACTCGGAAATTACTTCAAACTTGTTCATGAATAATTATACCAATTTGATACATCTGTCTTAACTATTAGGGTTCAAAGTAAGTTGTTTATATTCAAATATTTATCAATTTCGCTGTAAAGATTATTTAAATCTTGATTGTGTAAAACAGTGCCAAGAGATAACCACCATTCTCCATCTTTTTGTGAATTAATTCTATTCTCAATATCTAGAATTTCCATTCCTCGTTTTTTTAATCGTTCTTTTCTAGTGTGTTCAGGTGCAAATATAACTAAACAATCAAAATCATTTTGAAGGCTTCTTGGTGCTGATACTTCTACAAAAATAACTCCCTCTGATTCGGATATTATTTCTTGTAATTTTGTTAATACTTGAGGATGTAAAAAGTCTTCCAAGACAGTTAATTTTTCCCTATCGTTAAAAACGATACTTGCCAGAGTCTCTTTATTGATAAAATTTTTCTCTACAGCTGTTGGAAAGTAGTTCTCTAAAAAGCTTAAGGATTCGGAAGAATTCAAAATGTTATTAGATACCATGTCCAAATCAATAGTTTTAAAACCAAGATCTTTTAAATATTCAGTAGCAGTACTTTTACCACTACCTATTGGTCCAGTTATGATAATTACTTTTTTAGCCATAATTAAAGATTAAGCTAATAAAAAAATAATCCTAGGAGTTTCCAATTCCTCTTTCTTTAAGTTCTTGAAGAATATTTTCTAGTGATTCGTCAACACCTTCAACTTTTTGACGTTTAGGTGAATCATCTTCAGATGCACTTGAGTGTGTTTTAGGCGCCTTCTTGTTAGACTCTTCTTCTTTCCAGTTTGGATCTGCTTGTTTAATTGATAAATTAACTCTTCGCTTTTCAATATCTAGTTCTGTAATTTTTATTTGTACCTTTTGACCGAGAGCAAGTGCTAACTCTGGTGAGTCAACTTTATCGGAGGAAATTTCTGAAACATGTACTAATCCTTCAACACCTTTGCCTATTGTGACAAATGCACCAAATGGGACGACTTTAGTAACTTCTCCCTCAACAACATCACCCTCTTTGTAATGAAGTTCGAAATCTAACCAAGGATCTTCTTTGACTTGTTTAATAGATAAAGAGATTCTTTCTTTATCATTATCAATTTCTAAAACTTTAACAGTTACTGTGTCTCCAACTTTGACAATTTCATTTGGATTTTCAACATGTCGCCAAGAAAGTTCAGATACGTGAACTAAACCATCCATGCCTCCAATGTCAACAAAAGCACCAAAACTAACAATTGAAGAGATTTTTCCTTCTTTAATATCTCCTACTTGAAGATCATCAAGAAATCCCTGTCTCTCTTCAGACATCTCTTCCTCAAGGTGAGCTTTACGAGATAAAACAATATTATTTCTTTGTCTATCAAGTTCAAGAATTTTAGCCTCAATTTCTTCACCAATATATGACGAGAGCTCCTTAACTCTTCTTACATCAATTAAAGATGCTGGTAAAAAACCTCTTACACCAATATCTACTATTAAACCACCTTTGACTGACTCAATAACAGTTCCCTTTATGGAAGAATTGTCATCAGATACTTTTTGAATGTCACCCCACGCTTTTTCATAAACTGCTCTTTTTACAGATAGTATTAATCTTCCTTCGTCATCCTCTTTATCAAGAACTAAAGCTTGTATTTTCTCACCTTCGTTCACAAGTTCCTTAGGATTAACACCTTTTCTAACTGAAAGTTCTCTTGATGGAATAACTCCCTCGGATTTATAACCTACATCTACCATGACTTCATTTCTATCTACCCGAACAATAGTTCCCTCAATAACATCACCATCATTAAAGGAAACAAGTGTTTGTTCAAGTAACTCAGGAAAGTCTTCAGGTTTTATATCATCAGGAAGAGATACAACATTAGATGGTTGTGAAGTGTCTTCTATATTATCTGTCATGTTTTATTTTTTTTCCAATCATAGTGTTGCGTGAATAAGAATAACATATCTGAGTTTTTTACAAACTATTAATTAAAATTTGCGAGTGATTCTGAAACTTTAGTATTAACAAATAAAGGTACATCTAAAGTTAAAGCAGATTCCATTTCTTTTGTAACAATTTCTTTAACCTTTTTTAGATGGAATTCATCTGTTTCAACTATTAATTCATCATGTATTTGTAGTAATAAGTTTGCTCCATCTACTTTGCTCAACTTATTTGAAACCCTAATCATAGCTATTTTCATTATGTCAGAAGCTGTTCCCTGTATAGGCGCATTCATAGCAATCCTTCTACCAGCAGCTTTCACTTGGAAGTTAGAAGAACTGAGTTCTCGAATATATCTTTTTCTACCTAAAAGTGTTGTAGTGTATGTGTCTTGTTCTGCTTGATTGACAACCCCATCAAGAAAACCTTTAATTTTTGGAAATTGATTAAAGTATGATGTAATTAATTCTGAAGCTTCTTTTTGACTTATATTCAAACTTTTAGAGAGTCCAAACGCTTCCATTCCGTAAATCAAACCAAAGTTTACTTCTTTAGCTTTCCTGCGCATGTCAGATGAAACATCACTAATTTTAGTATTAAATATTCTGGCTGCAGTTTCCGAATGTATGTCGGAATCTTTATCTTTTAATATAGATACCATATCACTATCTTTGCTAAGATGTGCCAATACCCTGAGTTCTATTTGAGAATAATCAGAAATAACAAATTTCTTTGAAGGTTCTGATATAAAAAAATCTCTAATCTGTTGACCAAGTTCTGTTTTATTCGGAATATTTTGTAAATTAGGTTTTTCAGAAGATAGCCTGCCAGTTGCTGTTCCAAATAAATTAAAGTGTGTATGTATTTTTCCATCATCTGTGACTTCAGGTATTAGACCATCTACATAAGTAGATCGTATTTTTTCCAATTCTCGATATTTTAGAATTATTTTTGGAAGTTCATAATCTTTTGAAAGTTCTTCAAGAACAGAAGCATCAGTAGACGGTGCACCTTTTGGTGTCTTCTTAATAATTGGATAATCTAAATCGTTATAAAAAATTTCTGAAAGTTGCTTAGGAGAGTTTAGGTTAAATTCCTTTTTAGACAATAAAAAAGCTTCTGATTTTAAATCTACTAATTGTTTAGCTAGTTTCTTAGACAACTTACTCATCTTAGATTTACTAACTGTAATTCCTTCAATTTCCATTTCACTTAAAATTTCAAGCATTGGATAATCAATATCTTTATAAATTTGTAATAATTTTGTGTTTTTATTAAATTCCTCTATTTTTTTATTTATAAATTTAAAATTAGATTGAAAAAACAAAATAATTTCATCAACTGAAGATTTTTTATCAATTGTTGTCATGTTGTCTAAGTATTTAATAGTATTTAAAATATTGTCTGGCTTTATACTCGGATCTTCTAAAAAAAACATGCAATCAAGTGCGATAAATTTATGATCCTTTAACTTAAAGTTATTTAATATTGAAAATTTTTGTGAAGAGAGAGAAATAACTCTGTCAAAGATAGAAATATCATTAAATTCTCCATAAGTATGTTGATTTACAAAATAAGAAGAGTCGTTATACATAAAAATTAAACTGTCGTCTTTTATTTTCTTTGAAAATAGTTCTATTTCAATTTCCTCTTTAGGTTTATCTTTAACCTTGGAATTTCGTTCTCCTAGAAATCTTGATAATTCATATTTTGATATCTCACCTTCAGCTTTATTTAAAACTGAATCGTCAAAAAAGATTGTTTCTGTTGTTTTTGTTTCTGGGATATCAATTTCTAAATCTTGTTTAATAGTTGCTAATATTTTACTAATGTCTAATAAATCTCTGTTAACTGAAAAAGTTTCTTTAAGCTTTGGAGTTAAATCATTAATATTTTTATAAATATTGGTTATATTTTCATATTTCAATAAAAGATTTATAGCTGTTTTTTCACCAACTCCAGGAAGTCCAGGAATGTTATCAGATGGGTCTCCTTTTAATGCAAGATATTCAATGTATTGATTTGTTCTAATACTGTATTTTTCAATAAATTGTTTTTCATTAAATATTTGTGTATCTGAAATACCTCTCTTTGTATAAAGTATATCTGTTTTATCAGTAAT
>PYIJ01334476.1_pt1 | contig 35931 bp, 50 predicted proteins | sample 3578051 | NCBI WGS metagenome assembly PYIJ01 (sample SAMN08408021, study PRJNA431606) | Marine metagenome isolate SA_KN192-05_S13_5m, whole genome shotgun... | biome: marine; feature: oceanic pelagic zone; material: water; isolation source: surface water sample, 0.2-0.8 um fraction ... | reverse complement strand
GTTGGCGCCTTGATCAAAGACATCGAGGACTATCTTGATACAAAGTGTAATGACATCATAACAAAAAGCAAAGAGCCAATGACACCGAGGAAAACTGCTTCATTGGAGAGGCTAATGAACAGGGCGTTCACCCAAGCATTGTTCCAAGGTAGGCAGGATGTAAGTTCTATTGACATACTGATATCTATATTTTCTGAGAAAAAAAGTTACGCGGCATTCTTTCTAAAAAAACATCAAGTCAATAAACAAGACTTAATCGATCTGGTTTCAACAGAGACAATACTAGATGAAGGAATGTCACAGATAGCGGGGGCTCAACCCGGTGGTCCTGAACAAAAACTAAGACCCAACCAAGCGGACAGGATACTAAAGAGCTATTGTGAAAACCTAAATCAAAAGTACTTCGATAAGAAGATAGATCCTGTGATAGGCAGAGAACAGGAAACAAATGATCTTAAACAGATTCTTGCAAGGAGAAATAAAAATAATGTGTTGATAGTTGGTGATCCAGGTGTAGGTAAGACAGCAGTGGTCGAAGGCCTTGCGAGACGTATTGCAAAAAACAAGGATGATGTACCTGAATACCTTAAAGATCACATAGTTTGGAGCCTAGATGTAAACAGTTTGATCGCTGGCAGTAAATTTAGAGGCGACTTCGAAGAAAGATTAAAATTGATTGTCAACGCACTGGATCAAAAAGGCAAGTCTATATTATTCATAGACGAAGCACATATGATTGTGGGTGCTGGCGCTACAGGACAAGGTAACAACATGGACATGGCCAACATGCTTAAACCTGCATTGTTGAAAGGTACAATTAAAGTACTTGCTTCGACTACGTGGGAAGAGTATAGGAAGTATTTTGAAAAGGATAGGGCACTAATGAGAAGGTTCCAAAGACTACAAGTAGGTGAACCTACTAAAGAAACTGCCGTTAAAATTTTAAAGGGCGTGAAGCAGTACTACGAAAATTTCCATAAATGCACAATTACGGACGAGGCGTGTGAAGATGCAGTTGATTATTCGACTAAATTTATTGCAGATAAAAAACTACCAGACAAGGCAATCGATGTGTTAGATGTTGCCTGTGCTAGGTTGAGACTGAACGGCGTGAAGGATGGCAAAATAGACCATGACGAAATAATACACGAGATTAGTGTAATGACTGGTATAAGCATAGAACAGTTGTCTCAGAAACAAGCAAGTAATTTGAAAACACTAGAAGAAAAAATGAAACTGCAGGTGTTTGGACAAGACAAAGCAATAAACACTATCACTGATAAGATATTGGTTGCAAGGGCAGGACTAAAAAGTCTGACCAAACCAGTTGGATCATTCCTGTTCTTGGGACCAACAGGGTGTGGTAAGACAGAAACTGCAAGACAACTTGCAAAAACATTAGGCGTTGAATTGATCAGATTTGACATGTCTGAGTATCAAGAGAAACATTCTATTGCTAAACTTATCGGATCGCCACCTGGTTACGTTGGATATGAAGATTCAAACATGGGTGGTGGTATGTTTATTAACGAAGTAGAAAAAAATCCACACGCAGTTGTGTTATTCGACGAAGTAGAGAAAGCACATAGAGATGTGTCAAACATGCTACTACAAGTGATGGATTATGGTACAGTGACTGGATCTAACGGTAAAAAAGCAGACTGTAGAAACATCACATTGATAATGACATCCAACCTAGGTGCAGAGGAAAATGAAAGAAACAACATAGGCTTTGGTAAGAGTGAAAGAACAGGCGAGGACGACAAAGCACTTAAGAAATTTTTCCCACCTGAGTTTAGAAACAGACTAGACGCGGTAATTAAATTTGATAAACTAGGTAAAGACACCATGAAGTCTGTAGTCAAGAAGTTCTTGCTTGAACTGAACACAATGACTATTGAAAAAGATGTCGAAGTCAATGCCACAGACAAAGCAATCGAGTTTTTAATGAAGAAAGGCTTCGATTCCAAGTTAGGTGCAAGACCCTTGCAACGTGTGATCGATGATGAGATCAAAAAACCTTTATCTAAGATGATGTTGTTTGGTGAACTGACAGAAGGTGGAATGGTTGAAGTTGGACTTACAGATGACATTGTTCCTAAGTTGACAGTAAATTTCAAGGCCAAGAAAGCATCTAAAATAATGGAGCCGGAAAAAACTAAAATGTCTGATGAGAAAAAACCACAATAAATTATATTACGGTCGCTTTAGGCATAAAACAGTGTTTAAAATGCCAGGAAGTTTAATATTTTTTCCTACAACAGATGATCATTTAAAGTTAATAAAACAACGGCACCCTAATGCGTCGAAAATCAATTTCCTCGCTGACTTTATACTGAAAAATAGGAAAAAAATTAATTTTAGATTTCAAGATAGAAGATCAATGTTTTACACAGATAAAAAGTTAGCCCGGCAATTAATTGACCATCTGTGGGACTTTTGGATAGAGTCTGAGACTGTAGACCCAAAACATGGAAAACTAGGTGAGAACATTGTTGGTTGTACAAGACTACCGCATGGCAAGTATCAGTATCAGGTATACATAAAGAAGGACGCACAACTGCTGATCACGGAAACACAGAAAGCAAGTCTTAGAGAGTTTTTAGAAAGAAACGTGGACAACTGTCTGGTCACCAACTACAACATTTTAGATTATCTAGAGGACAAATGTTCATACTGCTATGGCGGATATTTTTACGTTAGAGAAGAAAAATTCCTTAGTCCAATTTACATGATGGCACAACAGGCAATAGAAAAAGTAATACAATTTAGAAAGGTAAAAAATGGAAGCAATAAAAAAATTACGAGATAAGAAAATATTTAACGATCAAAGCATAGTTGAAAGTATGATACAGAAAAATTGGATGGGCTCACCTGTGATCAAGAGAAGTCTTCTAAGAGTAAAGAAAGTGGATGATGATCACTGTGTCTGTGAAGAACTTGGTGAAGCGGACGGAAAGGCTTATAAAATCAAATACATTAACATATTGACCGTTGACGGACAAGAGCCAAACGAGCTGGCCGCTGTGTATGGACTTGGTCCAAAAACTGCAAGATTCAAGAGACGCAATAGCGAATAAATATTCGCAATGGCATTCAGTAATTTTATAAAACCTATCACAGTATCACAAACAACAGGAGCAACAGAAGTATCCTGGAATCTTGACGTAACCGGTTGTAGCACTAATGAACCACTTACTTCTTTTAATTCTAAGTCCACTGGACTACTAACTTACTCGGATTATAACATTTCTTCAATACCTTCGGTAAAGTCAGACGGGTCTACTGCCACAACAATAGACGGAATAGAATGTAAGATTATCTGTAATAAAGATGCTAGAATTGTAGATAGCATTGTGCAATTAGCACAAGGTGGCACTTTGATCGGCAGTAATAAAGCAAGTCTAACAACAGGTGAAGTTCATACCTACGGTTCTAGCACAGATCTTTGGGGGACTAGTTTGACCTATGCTGATCTATCATCATTACAAGTGAGTGTAAAATATACATCTGGTTCTATACCTCACAGAGATACCTGCTATGTGTATTCGGTACATCTTAAAATACATTACTCTTAGACAATAAATAGTAGTATGGCACAGAAAAGCGACACAATATTAGCGTCAAAATCGCACCTAGCAGATGTTACTGGAACAGATATCAGTTTCACAGCCACAGGCACTGAATATAAAATAAAATCTACCAGTACAAGTTTGGCGGGTTTTAATGTGCGAGATTTGATCACAGTAACAGGCACTTCTAGTAACAACAGCACGTTCACTGTGAAGTCAGAAGTTTCAGCAAACGAGTTGATAGTGGAGGAAGTAGTTACAACCGAAGATGCAGGTGCATCTGTAACACTGGACCACACAGGATTTGTAAGTACGAAAGTCAAGGGAGATGGCTACTACAACAAACCAGACGGTGTACACACTGTTGCTTATCAGGTAAATTCTACATTCGCTCATGGAACCGATGGCGGAATAAAAATGCAAGGATCACTTGCTACAACGCCTACAGAAGATGATTACTTCGACATCGCTGGCACAACATTTACCGCGGACCAAAGCACACTAATTTCAACTGCAAACTTCACAGGAAATTTTGTGTGGATTAGAGCAAAGGCTACATTAGTCACTGCCGGCACAATAAGTTCCATTCTACTTAACTCTTAAGCCAGATCAACTTGGTTGACATATCCGTAATCTGTAGTACAATTAAAGTATGACAGACAAAGACTTAGAACAAATACAAACCGTAGATGTTGACATCACAGCGGAGTCGATCGACGCCCATGTGATTTGCCTTAGAAGAAACGGATATAAAGTGCTTAAAAAAACATCAGCATACACGCACTACCTATTATCATTTCTTATAGGAGCGACTGTGGTTGGTAGTTTATTGCAATAATGCAAAAAGATATTTACAAGGAAGATTACTTCGGCACATTGATGTGCATACTCGTAGACGAATCACGTAAACTTTTGCCAACATTCAAACCAACGCCAGAACTACACAAAGTACAGAACGACATGTGTATTGCAGGCACTTGGATAGACAAAATACCAGAAGGTGCCATAGTGCATTCAGTACCACAAAGTTACATAAACAAATTACAACAGGATGTGCTACCAGAATACAGAAGACTGGCATCGAACCTGATAGATAAATTTATAGATGAGTTCGAAGCACAAGGCGGCCGTAGGATAGAAATTACAGAACATATTGAGAAGATGTACAAATGGAAACAATAACAATCACATGCACCAACAATGACAGGACAAAGCAGGCAGAAGTACTGCAACGTAACGACAAGTACATGAAAGTTCAAGTGCCTGGTACTCAGATATTCATTGAATTGTTTAGAGACGATGTAAATATTCCTTATACAGGACACACTGCAGGACTTGAATTTGAATGGCAACCGAAAAATTAAAATTTAAAATAGAACTATATGCTACAATGTGGAACAAATCTCCACACGCTGAGATCATGATAAATGACAAATCTTTTTTCAAAGGCGAAATAACTGGCACAGAAGAAAAACCAGACATCATTGAGTTTGAACACGAGCTCGTTGAAGGAGAAGACTCTAGTCTAAGTATACATAGGTCAGGAAAAGGAAAATACGACACAGTTTTAAATGATAAAGGCGATATTCTAAAGGATCAACTCCTTAATATCAAAAGTATTGAAATTGATGAAATAGATATTGGTGCTTTAGTCTATGAAGGCATTTATACTCCAGATTATCCAGAACCATGGGCGTCTCAACAAAGAGAGGCGGGTGTTGTGCTAGAAAAGACATCGAAGAATGTCACACAGATGGGTCATAACGGTGTTTGGACTTTGTCATTCACATCACCTTTTTACATGTGGCTTCTTGAAAACTTATATTAATATAAATATGCTTATATGAGAGCATCACAATTTATTAATGAGAATATAGACTCAGACGCAGTAAACGAGCTGGATACATTCATCATGAACAACGAAGAGTTGTATCGTAGACGTTTCATGCCAATAATCTCAAACATAAAAAGAAAACTTGCTAAGAATGTGTATGACCATGAAAAGGCCCAGAAGTTATGGATGTATTTGGTAGATGACGCGGCAAAAGAATATGTTAAGGAATATGGTTCACAACAAGATGATGTCAGCAACATGTTTCCAAAAGAAACAAGAATGCAAGTTGCAAGAAATATCTCAGATAGAGAATTAGAAAATATAAAACAAGGCGAATACGATGCACCTCCGGGAACTGTTTCTTAGAGAGGACGATCGAGCAACCGCAGTTTTTGCCTTTGGCCGATTCAATCCTCCCACAATAGGACACCAAAAATTATTAGAAAAAGTCATTGCAATGACTAAACAAGTGAATGGCAAAGGTTACATATTCCTTTCGCAGAAACAAAACAATAAAACAGATCCGTTGAATTTCAAAGAGAAGCAGGACTATCTTAAAATGTTCTATCCTCAACTAGCAATAGGTGATGCAGGAGTCAAAACGATTATACAAGCACTGCAAAAAATACAAGCAGAAGGCAGGACAAGAATTGTAATGGTTGCAGGTTCAGACAGGGTTGAAGAATTTGCAAAATTATTGAACCAATACAATGGTAAACCAGACAAAGCAGGTAATGATCTTTACAAGTTTGATTCCATAGATGTTGTGAGTGCAGGTGAAAGAGATCCGGATCAAGAGGGTGCTTCCGGTGCCTCGGCTTCAAAGGCGAGAGAACTGGCGGCCAAAGGTCAGGAGCATGAATTTTCTAAAATTATTATGGGTGGAAACACTGGTAAAAAGTTATATGATATTATTCAGGACAGACTTGGTAAGCAGATTGACGAAAACAACAATAAGTTGTATAATGAAGATATGGAAAATGCAAAACCAACTGTATATCTCGACATGGATGGAGTCCTAGCAGATTTCTTTGGTGGCGTCGAGAAAATGTATGGTGTAGAACATTGGAAACAATTAACCAATGATAAGACAAAGGATTTAAAGAAAGAAGTTATTGACAGGATAACAGGCACAGACTTCTTTGCAACACTACCAAAATTTTCGTCTGCAGATGAATTAATCAGCATGGTCAAAAAATTTACAGGTGGAAAATTTAGTATCAACACATCACCTTTGCGTGGTGATCACGAAAATTCTGGCAAATACAAAAAAGTATGGATATCAAACAACATTGAACAGCCAGATGAGATTATAGTCACAGGAAGAAAAGAGTCCTATGCGAAAGACAAAGGAACCGGCACCCCAAACATACTGATAGACGACAGGCCTATCAATATTCAAAAATGGCAAGCGGCTGGCGGATACGGAATTCTTTACCAAGCAAACAGAGATCCATTAAGTAAAGTACAACAAGCACTTGAAAAATATGGACAAAGAGATCAATAGAAATTTCTGCATACAACCTTTTGTTAATGTAACCACGAGAATTGGTGGGCAGAATAATATATGTTGTGCCATGTCACTACCAAACAGCAATATTAAAAATGAATCACCACATGAATTTTTCAACTCAAAACGTGTCAAAGATATACGTAAAAAATTCTTAAAAGGTGAAACATTAGATGCTTGTAAAGTGTGCCATTTCCAAGAGGCTAAAACAAATTCTAGTGCCAGGACTGTTTATAACAACTTCTATAAAATTGATAATAATCAACCTATAGAATACTATGAAAAAATGATTGATAGGCTTAGGCTATCTAACCCTAAAAATCCATTATACGCAGAAGTACATATCAGCAATTTGTGTAATTTAAAATGTTTAAGTTGTAACGAAAGCGATAGCAGTAAATTTCATGCTGAAAACAAAGCTCTCGGCATAAGTGAAAATCCAGACGCAGATTATTCACAATTCGATCAAAACAAGATAGAGGCCTTGAATACTATCATACATGATGATTTATTATTCCTTGATATAAGGGGTGGCGAAACACTTATGGTACCTGAAGTAAAAAAGATATTGAATGACCTAAGCAGAGATAAAGCAAAGAAAATTACATTAAGAGTACAAACAAACGGCACTATAAAGCCTGACGAAGAATGGATCGAAATATTTAAAAAATTTAAAAGAGAAAAATTAACGATAAGCATTGACGCATATGGTAATGACAACCATTATGTCAGATATCCAAGTAATTGGGAAAAAATTATAGACACGTTGACACATTTAGAAAAAAATGACGTTGGTTTTTCAATTAACACTGTGGTCAGCAATCTTAATCTGTTAGTGCTTGATAAACTCTTTGCTTGGATACAGGAGAAGCAATATCACAACTATTTCTATGTGCTTGAATCACCTTCACACTACAGACCAGACAATCTACCACAATCTTTGCTTGACATTGCTAGTGAAAGACTGCAAAATGTTAAAAAGGATTTTGTTAATAAAGATTGTAACGAAAAGTTAGACGAGCTCATAGAAATGTGTAAGTCAAAAAACAACACCTTGCGTTGGCAAAAGTTCTGTAAAGAAATTGCGATGCGAGACAAATATAGAAAAAATAGCATAACTAGTATTATGCCTCAAATAAAGGAGTACATGAATGCCTAAGTTTAGTGGAATAAACAGGCCATACGCCGCAGGGAGTATGGAGAAGACACCCCAAGAGAAACAGAGAGAACTAGATGAGAAAATGAAAGCGTTCTTGGCAAAGGGTGGCAAGGTAGAGAAAGTAAAAGCACACAAACCTACCAAACAACAACTGAAAGATTGGACAATTTAGTGGACGAACTAGAAAGAATAAAGCAATTAGCAGGTGTGGATAAACCACAAGAGTCTTCTATGGGAGAAAACCTTTCATATACAGGCACTGAGAAGTCCCAATATCAGAGAAAACACAACATCAAGCCGGGTACAGACGAGTGGTTCCAGTTATGGTTCTCAAGACCAAAACTCACTGGTGAAAACCCAATGCCTAAAAACAAATAAATACTCGCAATATGCGAGCCATCGAATTCACAGAAACAAAATGCCCTCGAACAAGAGCAAAAGAATGTTCTTGTAGCAAGGTAAAAAGCATCACTGAAGCAGAGCAAACCACTGTGGCCCAGTGTATGCTTGAGCATTCAGACACAGTAAAAGGCACTATCCTGCTTATGCAGGCGCCAGGAACGCCAACACTAATCAAAGGGACGATCACAGGATTGGAACCTGGCCTACACGGCTTCCACATACACGAGTTCGGAGACATGAGTGAAGGCTGTAAGTCAATGGGCGGACACTACAACCCAGATGGTGTTGACCATGGTGACATTGAAAAGGGACATGTAGGTGATCTAGGAAATGTTTTGGCAGATGAATCTGGCGTGGCAGAATTCAGTATCACAGCGAAACGTGTTGACCTACTTGGTGAACGTTCTGTAATAGGAAGAGGTCTAGTGATACACAGCGACGAGGACGATCTTGGCAAAGGTGGAGATGCAGAGAGCCTTAAGACAGGAAACGCAGGTGACAGATTGGCATGTGGCGTCATTGTAACTCGATCAGAGCAGATGACAGAAGCACATGGAGGCAAACATACAACATCGGGCAGAAGCATGACCAAAGGTGAAAAGAGCAAAAGAGAAAAAATTGTTAAGGGCATGAAGAAAGACAAAGCAGGTTTCAAAAAAAGATATGGCAAAGACGCAGAAGCAGTGATGTATGCCACAGCAACAAAGCAGGCGATGAAGTAATGAAATTTTTGATATTCAATGGCAGTTTAAAAGCAGACGCAGAATCAAACACATTTGCTGTTTGTAAAATGGCACAGTTGGCATTTGAAAAATTAGGACACAGTTGTGAAATAGTTACTTTGCGTGATCTCGACTACGAAGGTTCAACAGATGATATCAACGATGAATTGAAGCCGCACATCATGAAGATGTTTGACATGGACGGCGTGTTGTTTGCTACACCAATTTGGTGGGGTACACATTCTTGCCATATCCAGGCCATGCTTGAAAGATTAGATTTTATCTACAGTTGGGCAAAGGACAACAAATATCAACCTTTCTACAACAAAGTATTTGGAACATTGGTGTCAGGTGGAGGAGATGGATTCCAACACATTCACGGTGTGCTATATTCGGCGGCTAGTAATTTTGGATTTACTGTGCCACCTCAATGTAATATAGAATCAAAAGCACAAGGTATAGAAGAAATAAAAGCAGATGATGATACATTAAATCAAGTAAAAAATTGTACAATCAACATGGTGACATGGGCAAAGATTTTAAAAGAAGGTAATCCGACAAAAGATGCGAGGCATGGATCTGTTGACATAAATGAAAGTCTTAACGAAGGCAAAAGAATACCACGTAAAAAAGGACAAAAAGCAAAGTCTAAAAAACATAGTGATCTATACACAGACGAAGATCCAAAAGGCACTATACATGGATTAGGTTTTAAGGATGAAGCGGCGGCTAGATCTAGTGTTGCAAAGATTAGAAAGAGTGGTAGATCACATGCACACAAGATACAGGCGGCAGTGGCCATGGAGCAGAGAGCAAGGGCGGCAGGCAAATCAGGACCAGCGGCAATCTACAGAAAATACATCAACTCCATGAAGAAGAAAACTAAAGCCAAGAACAAGAAAAAATGAAAATAAGAGAGATACTTGCCACAAAGTACGTACATCCTGACGTTGATAAAATTCTCAAAAAGTACGAGAGAAGAGCAAAGGGGAGATCAACAATGGGATACCATTCAATGATGGCATATCCATACAGGGTAGAGGGTTGGAGTAAAAAATACAAGAAGTCCATAAACTGTAACAATCCTAAAGGCTTCTCGCAGAAGGCCCACTGTGCTGGAAGGAAAAAGAAATGAAGATTAGAGAATTTATTATAATGCCACACACTGCAGACACAATGGGTTTGATACACAAACCAGGCGTGGGTCCAAATAACAGATTTGGATTCAAAAATGTTGGCAACAACAAGGGCAATGAAACAAAAGAGGCTCCTCCTGGAACATACTTTACAAAGACAGGTAACCTTGTCAAGGGCAGGCTTACCAAAGCCGCGAAGGAAAAAGGTGCGAGGGAAACTGATCCAAAGGACAAACAGAGGTCTAAAGTTCCACCAGTAACACAAAGCAACGAAGCAAGAGGTACGTGTTGGCATGGATACCAACAAAAAGGATACAAGAAAAAGGGTAACAAAATGGTTCCTAATTGTGTGAAAGAAGAAGCGGCTGGTGTTGGTATAGTAACAAAACAAAACGCTACAAAAGATGTGCCTGTTGGTGGTGAATACATGAACGTCAAGAAGTTGGGACTAGGCAAAGGCAAGCCAAAGACTATGCGAGAAGAATGGGAAGAGTTCAAAGAAAATTTCGCAGACAAGAAAGTGAAAGGCAAAAGCAGACCAGGGCGAGTAAAACGTGCAGGTGCAAGTTGCAAAGGCTCTGTGACATCGTTAAGAAGCAAGGCAAAAAAGGCATCAGGTGAACGTGCTAAGATGTACCACTGGTGTGCCAACATGAAGTCAGGACGTAAAAAGAAGAAATAATTACTTCTATATGAAGTACTTGTTAGGCATTGGATTTGTAGTCACACAAAAATACAGGAAAGATCCCATAGTAAGAGTCAATATTGATAACAGATTTATTGACGAATTTTCACTAGATGACAATCCAGATTACGATAAGGACTGGCTTTTAAATTTTGATCCATGGATATATAAAGCACCGTTTACAGAGTGGGACAATCATCACCAGCCATGGCTCAACATAAGGTTAAATCAAGGGACGTTTCCAAAAAAATTTAACATTTACGTGCTAGATGAAAAACAATTGAAAGATAAAAAACAACTTGTACTTGACATACAAAATTCTGATAGTAATTATACCAACGGGTTTATGACCAAATCCACTTTGCTAGACTTCCGTGCATTTCTTATTCCCTTTAAATATTTAAAATTTTTTTATCATGATGGTTTCAAAATGAGGAAAGAATTCAACGACGCCATTGTGCCTGAATACTTTAACAGCGAAAAGTATTCACAAAGCAATACTGTACAGATCAAAGGTGAAAAAAGATACTACATGACCAGCGATAGGCTCGCACGTAATTTTGAATTTTTGCGTAGACTGGAAGGATACCCTTTTTCTTACAATAGTTACTGGAATGGCGAATTGCTTGATAAATGGAGTTTCGGAGGTGATGGAAAATTGACTGTAAATCTACTGACAAAAAAGTCTGGAATAGTTATGTTTGATCAGTATGATAACGAAGTGATACAGATGCAAAAAGAACAGCAAACCGACCAGTACCCTGGTTTTTACATATCACATAAATTTTTTAGGATGGTTCATGAAAATATGTTCGATAAATACCTTTACAATGAGAATCAATGAAATCATAACACGCAAGATTGAAGAACAGGCCACTGCCGGTGCCACCAGTGCAGGCAACATAGCCACTGTTACGTCACCACATATCGCAATAGGCAAAGATAGATTCTCCAAAGCCTACTCAGGTTCACCTGGAAAGTCAGGAACCAGAGCCCCAAGATTACCAAAAATAGTGCAACCAAAAAATCCAGATGGCACTGCCAAAGGTGCACACAACCTACCTGGCGTGAACCTCATGGGTGGTCCACTGGTCAAGAGATAATGGATACACTAGTCCTTAAAAAAGAATGGATAGTCAAATGCCTCAACTGTGGCAATGACGCACACGAAGGTGTATTATACAGAACAGAGAAGGATTTTGACGGCAGAGAGTACAAAATAGAGGTGTGCAGGCAGTCAAGGCACGAAGGGCAAACAGTATAAATATTGATATGAAGATACAGGAAATCACAGAAGGCGCAGAAATGATTGGTTACATGCGATCTAAAACTGATCCTAAACTTTTTACGTTTCCTGATGAATACAAGGATGACGAGTCTGTAGAAAGTCCGTACCTAAGCAACGCAAGTATGAGACAGTTTCTTGATGCACTTGGATATGACAGTGATTTCGAAGATATGAGTCCGGTACCAGCAAAAGAGTTTATTGCAAGAACAACACAATGGCTACAGAAAAACATCGGCAAACCTTCACCAGAAGAGCCAGCAACAATTGATCGAAGTGGTGGTGGGGCGACAATGATAGGTGGCGGCAGACCAGAAGGGTATATGAACCAAATGGTGAAAGCACACAACGAGATAGCAAGAAAGGTTATTGCAAAATATCCTGAAATCACTCACTTTGGATTTAATTAATGAGAATAAAAGAATTTCAACATCAACCCGTAAAGCCTGACACATATGAAGCATCAATGGCATTGAACCAATTGATGCGAATCGGCAAACACGCGATCAAACTGCACAACATGATCGACGATGCCGCAGAGATGGAGTCATGGGTCGCAAAGAAGATAGACCTGGCGGGTGACTACGTGAAGAAAGTTTACAACTACACCGAGGGCGAGAAGGCCGGACTCTACGACGACGGCGGCATGACAGAAGACAAAGGTTCATCAATGGCATCAAGAGTAATTAGAAACTATGCTAGGGAAATTGGTGCAGATTCAATGGACTATGGTATGTTCATGAAATCGGCAGATTTGTTAGACAAAGATATGCTTAAATCATTAGCACAACACATAGATAATTCTGATACAGCGCCGAGAGAATATGTAATGAAAAAGATAGCGGATCATGATCCAGACACTTTCAAAAAAATGTACGGTGACCAAGAAGGTTATCTATCTATAATGAAACCACAAAAAGATTTGACAGATGCTGAAGACAACACAGATAGAGGTATGAACAAATACGGACTTGCCGCAAGGAACAAAGACGGTAAGTTTTATTCATACAAACAAGGCAAACTTACCGGGACTTTCAATAACATACAAGATTTACAAAAACATCAACAAGAATTGATCAAAGACGAATCAGTTTCAGAAGACGCAGGCGAGGGACACATGAGCAAAAGCACACTGTACCACACTGCCAAGTATGCGATTGCATTGACGGACATGATCAAGCCAGGCGACGACCTTGAGGGCTGGGTGCAGAGTAAATTAAACAAAGCGGCTGATTACCTGCAGGGTGTTTACAACTACGAGGAATACCAGAAACTTAATCCATACAGAGAAGAACTTGATGCATCTCTGATGCAAAAACATGCACAGGTCGTACAAAAAAACATAGACGAGATCTTATCAAAAGAAACGAAACTGGACGACATCGACACAAAACCGGGCATGATGAGGATATTGTCAAAGAGGGTTAACGAAGTTGAGAAAGAGATTGCGAAAGAAACAAGGAAAAAAACAGATGAAAGCGGCATCCTGTACAGAGCAGGCGTAAAGAAATACGGTAAGGCGGGAATGAAGGCCATACAGAGTGCGGCTGGCAAAGGAGCATCACACCAAGACATTGGCAAAATCAAAGACAAGCATCTAAAAGATGCTGAAGATCTAGAAGAAGGCCTAAAAGATTGGGCAAGGAATCTAGCGGCGGCTGGTGTAATTGTTGGAGCAGTTGCAGGAATGGGATCAATACAGAATGCCATAGATAATACTGTGCCTGCTGTCAAAGCCATGAACACAGCGTACGAAATGGCCATAGATGCTGGCAATGATGAATTGGCCAAAAACATCAAAAATGACATATCAGCAGTGAAGGTAAGGTTAGATAGTGGTAAAGACTTAAATTTTGTTAAGTCAATGCAGGAAAAATATGCCAAATTTATACAGACCGAAGGGTTAGCATACGAATCAAGACTTCAAGTACAACTAAATCAACAACTTAAATAAAACTTAAACAAATATAAATACTCATATGGCACAAAACAAATCAGCAGATTCAAGTTTCAGAGACCTAGTAGCTCGTTTGAATGCTATGAACAATGTAACTCCGGAAGAAGAAAGAGCACAACTTATGGAAGCGGCGGGCAAAGCACCAAAAGTGTTAGACGATAAAGATATTTCATTGGCTGACATCGCAAAACTGGCAGGAATAAAAGAATACGTTGAACCTGTAAAAGTATCAGCAAAAGCAGAAAAATTAGTTGAGTCGATAACAGAAGAGCCAAAATCAGAATCAGTTATAACAAAAGCAATCAAAGAGTCTGACGCTGATGATTCAATTGCAACGACAATCAAAAAAGAAGTAAACGAGGAAGTAAACAGACTAGAGAAAATCGCTGAACTAGAAGCACAGTTGGCGGAACTTAAAACTGAGCAAAAAGAAGAACAGACTTATGACTCAAAATCATTTAGAGAAGTTATCACAAAAGATATCGCAGAGTATGTCAAAAACGCAGAAGATACGCAACTTGTGGAACTTTACAACACAATATCAGACAATGAAGCAGTTTACAATGAAGAATCATCAAGCATTCTCATCAAGACTCCAGAAACTACTGAGATCATAGCAGACGCGGAAAAGGCGGAAGCACCAGCAGAAGAAGAACAGGTTGATGAAAAAGTAGTTGACGGTGTGCAAACAGACAGGAACACATCTGAACCACATGCTCCAGAACCATCATTAAACGATCTAGTAAAACAAGACGCAGAGTCAAAAGATGACGATGATGAAGACGAAGACGCAGGCGAAGTTCCAATGCTTGATAAAGAATTCGACGATGACGACGAGATGGGCGAAGATGTTGAACTGGAAGCACCAGCCGAAGACAAGTTCACAAACGATTTAGATCCAACAGAAAAATAATACTAGCAGATAACTACAGTTACTATGTTGACATGGTTACTATTAGGTATTTTGATCGGTGTTTTTATAAGATGCTTATCTCGGCCTTACAAATCAGAAGAGGATAAATTCAAAGATCCTTGGAACTGGACAACTTTCGGGTAATAGTAAATAAGTGTATGCAGTTGCACTTGACAGATAACAAATTTGACACTAATCCTCATTGGCATGAACGTATAAAAAGCATATTCGCATGTCCACCCAAAGAAGTGGTAGAGATGTTTGACCAGAATGGATATGATCTAACAAAACTAGAACAAATGTACGCCGTGGCAAATGGTGCAACAACCACCAAACACAGGAACTCCGAACACATCACATTACGTCAGCCATGGTTCACAGATGATTCACCGGACTCAGGCCCACACATCAACCATGCCTACATGTTTGAGAGAAAAGGCTACACCGGTGACGCACTACAACAACTGTCAACGTGGGCAGATTACAGGCCACACTTCCAGAAACTGATAGCCATGCGACCAAAATGGGGACTGGATTTCTCAATAGACTACTGTGACAGGGATGGCAACGTGTTCGAACTGCTACACTGGGAATATGATGGATTCGAATATCAAGAGATAGAAGATAAAAAAGAGAAGATGGAGGCCTTCCTCCTAAACCAAGACTGGGATGAACGGGCAAAGACCATGCTGGAACGCAAGGAAGAATGGCATAAACTGGGCTTTTTTGAACAGAGCGAGTGGAAAACTAGGTTCTTTGGCATTGATAAAGAACGTTTCAAGATGGTGTTGTGGAAATAAATACTGCAAATGAGCTCGATACCTTACAACTACGGCAAATACATAGATGACAAAGTGAGCATGACTGACCAAGGACATGTAGATTCTGGCAAACAGATACAGTCGCCAGCAAGTGCAGGTAGCAGGGGTTTGGCAAAGACAACACAATTCACAAACGACAGGACACAGATGCAGATGGGAAATTCACCGATAGCAGAATCAATGGTTGAAATAAGAAACATATTAAACAGGATCGACGGTGTAAACGCACCAGTGCAGGAAGACGAAGATAAAGATGTTGAAAAAGCAAAACAGATTGCTAAAAACAAAGCAGGCGATATGACTGGAGCATCACAAGATATTGACACAGTTAAAAAAGGATTATCAAAACACCCGGATGTTGCTGATGCATTAAAAACAGCCAACGAAGACCTAGATTACAGAAGCGAGGACATTCTAAACAAGGCAGGATTCGATCCGGCGGACATAGACACCTACATGAAAGTTTTCAATGACCATGGTGACACAACAGACCTCGATCAGATGAACATGAAAGAGAAAGTGGGACTCGCAGAGGTCATGAGCATTGTGCTGGCATCACATGGCATACAAAACGAATCATATGAACCATTCCCAGAAGAGGATGAGATGACATTCGAAGACGATGATGCTTTCTACGAAGCGTTTGGAGAATTAGGATTCCCAGAAGACGAGAACGAATTATTTGACGCAGAATACAGAGGACGTAAAGTTCCACTTAACAAACCAATGAGAGGTGATGTTAAAAAATTTAAAGTGTACGTAAAGGATCCAAAATCCGGAAACGTAAAAAAAGTTAACTTTGGACATGGCGGAAGTTCAGCAAGGAAAGCCGGACAGAAGACAATGAAAATTAGAAAGTCTAATCCTAAAGCGAGAAAGAGTTTTAGAGCAAGACACAACTGTGCAAATCCAGGACCAAAGACAAAAGCAAGATATTGGAGTTGTAGAAAATGGTAAAAATTAAAGAAGTAGAAGGCATCACAGAAGCAGAATTCGAAATATTCGCTGAGAAGAAAGATGCCTGCTATCACAAAGTCAAAGCAAGATATAAAGTTTGGCCATCAGCCTATGCCTCTGGTGCTCTAGTGCAGTGTCGTAAAAAGGGTGCGGCCAACTGGGGTAACAAAAGCAAAAAATGAAGATAAACGAACTTAACGAATCACCAGACAGAGACTATGTCAATCTTCCTGAAGAAGATATAGAAAGACTACGACAAAAGTTCTTACCGGACTGGGAATACAAAGATAATAGTTTACAGAAAAGATACAAGTTTGAAGACTACTTTGAGGTTATAGAATTTTTAATTAATACAATAAAGCCACAGGAAAAATTAGACCATCATGCAGACCTAGGAGTATTCTACGATGAGGTGCTAGTAAAAGTATACACACACAGAACAAACGACGTGACAGACTATGACTTCATGGTTGCTGTGCAAATGGATATGGTTGCTAAGATGAAACATGGTGCCATTAATCCAAACTACGATCTTAACGCACTAGTGGACGAAGGCACTAGATGTTGGAAAGGCTACAAGCGTAAAGGTTTCAAGACAATGTTTGGCAAAAGAGTGCCTAACTGTGTTAAGAGAGAACATGTTGACTTCTGTGTGAACTGCGGTGGTATAATGTTACACGAATCTCTTAATGAAAATCTAAAAAAATGGTTCAAGCAAAAATGGGTAAGGATGGGACCAAAAGGAAAGATTAGAGGTTCCTGTGGAGGCAAGAGCAAAGGTGAAGGAAAACCAAAATGCCTACCTCTAGCAAAAGCGAGAGCACTTGGTAAAAAAGGCCGGGCAAGTGCGGCACGTAGGAAGAGAAGAAAAGATCCAAATCCTAACAGGCGTGGAAAAGCGATTAACGTCAATACCAAAAAGAAAAAAGCCAAAAAATAATTTGCATTGTAACTAAATCTGTTATATACTGTTGACAACAACAGGAGAAACAAATGGCAGTAAGAAACTTTAATGACGCAGAAAAACAAAAATTAATCCAAATTATTTCGCAAGGATCACAAGTACTAGGTGAAGTTGAAGACCTAAGAGCAGGATTAAAAGACACTGTAAAAGCAATAGCAGAAGAACTAGAATTAAAACCAGCACTTATTAACAAGGCGATATCGGTTGCACATAAGGGCAACTATCAGAACATCGCTGACGAGATGGACACGCTGGAAAGCATACTTAACACAGCCGGCAAACTGTAATGTTAGCAAAAGTCAGATCATTCTGGCTTCGTAGTTTTGAGAGTGACAGGACAGCGTTTTATTTTGAACTTGTCAGTTTCATATTCACGGTTGGGGCCAGCCTTACGTTAGCCATTACAGCAACAAGTCCAGACATGACTGTGATATATCCTATGTTCTTTGTAGGTGCAGTCACACAATGTTATGCTTCTTATAGAAGGAACGCCGCGTTCGTAATGATGATCACAGGATATTTTTCAATCATAAATGTTTACGGCTACGGCGTAGCAAGTTATTGGTGGTAGATGAGTTACATAGACGCATTATATAAAAAAGATGAGGATAGAATTTACGTTGTAGAACGTGATCCAAAAAAAGGTCGTGTGTTCGTAGAGTACGATGCTAGATATGTTTTCTATCATCCAGACGCAAGAGGAAAACATAGATCAATGACTGGTGAACCTTTACAAAAGGTCACTTGTAGCACACATAAGGAATTCATTAAGGAGCAAAGGATAAGGTCCAACAAAGCTCTTTATGAACATGATATCAATCCAGTGTTTAGATGCTTGGAAGAAAATTACTTAGGTAAAGAGACACCAAAACTGAACGTTATGTTTTTTGATATCGAGGTAGACTTCGATCCAGATCGAGGTTATTCCACAACAGATGATCCGTTTATGCCCATAACTGCCATAAGTTGTTACATGAGCTGGACGGATCAACTGGTGACACTTGCGGTGCCACCAAAGACAATCAGTATGGATGACGCAAAAGAATTGACCAAGAGATTCGATAACACAATGCTATTTGATAAAGAAAAGGACATGCTAGATGCATTCTTACAACTTGTTGAAGATGCTGATATTTTATCGGGATGGAACTCTGAGGGTTATGATATCCCATACACTGTGGGGAGAATACAAAAAGTATTAAGTTCGGACGACACAAGAAGACTGTGTTTCTGGGGCGAGAAACCCAAGAAGAGGGTATTTGAAAAATACGGTAGAGAACAGTTGAGTTTTGACCTTGTAGGACGTGTACACTTGGACTTGCTAGAACTATACAGGAAGTACACATATGAAGAACGACACAGTTTCAGATTAGACGCTATTGGTGAACACGAACTAGGTGAGAAGAAAACAGTTTACGAAGGTTCGTTAGACAACTTGTACAAAAATGATTTTGGATTGTTCATTGAATACAACAGGCAGGATACAGCATTGCTGGCCAAACTTGAAAAGAAATTGAAGTTCATAGAACTTGCCAACGAGATCGCACACCAAAACACTGTGTTGCTACAAACAACAATGGGTGCTGTTGCGGTAACTGAACAGGCCATAGTAAACGAAACACACAGACGTGGCATGATAGTTCCAGGAAGAAAATACAAAAAAGAGGGAGAAGAGAATCAACCAGCGGCAGGTGCCTATGTGGCAACTCCACAAAAGGGCATACATGACTGGATTGGTTCTATCGACATCAACTCACTGTATCCGAGTGTGATCAGAGCACTGAACATGGGTCCAGAAACAATAGTTGGACAGATAAGGCCAGTGATAACTTCTGCAGAGATTAACAGGGCCAAACACGCAAAGAAGTCATTTGCGGCGGCTTGGGATAGCCAGTTCGGCAGTTGGGAGTATCAGGCTGTTATGAACAAAGAAAAAGGCACTGAAATAATAGTGGACTGGGAGGACAAGACTAGTGTGCGTATGAGTGCGGCACAACTGTATGACATAATTTTTGAGGGTAACAACAAATGGATGTTGAGTGCCAACGGTACAATATTCACATACGAATACGAAGCAATCATTCCAGGCTTATTAAAAAGATGGTATGCTGAAAGACAAGAGATGCAACGTAAGATGCATGAGTGTGGAGATAATGAAATTGAGCGAGAGTATTGGGACAAAAGACAACTTGTGAAAAAAATTAACTTGAACAGTTTGTATGGTGCAATATTAAATCCAGGTTGTAGATTCTTTGACATAAGGATTGGACAATCAGTAACGCTATCAGGTAGATGTATAACAAAACACATGGCCAGTAAAGTTAACGAAATAGTTGCAGGCAAATATGATCATAAAGGAGAAAGCGTAGTATATGGAGATACTGACTCTGTTTACTTTTCCGCATACAAAACTTTGAAAAAAGAGATAGCTCAAGGTGTTATACCGTGGACTAAAGATTCTGTAGTAGCTCTATATGATAAGATATCAGAAGAGGTAAATGGCTCATTCAAGGCATTTATGACAAAAGGATTCCATTGTCCAAGTACAAGAGGCGAAGTAATCGCGGCAGGTAGAGAACTAGTAGGATCAAAAGGACTGTTTATTACGAAGAAAAGATACGCCCTGCTCTACTACGATAAAGAAGGCGAGAGGACAGACACGGCGGGCAAAGAAGGAAAAATGAAAGCAATGGGACTTGATTTGAAAAGGTCTGATACTCCTGTTTTCGTACAGGACTTCTTGAGTGATCTGCTGTATATGGTTTTGACAGGTAAGAACGAAACAGAAGTACTAGAAAAAATCAGTCAATTCCGAGCAGAGTTCAAAGCAAGACCGGGTTGGGAAAAAGGTTCGCCTAAGAGAGCAAACAACATGACCAAGTACACAGCGGCAGAAGAAGCCAAAGGTAAGGCAAACATGCCAGGACACGTGAGGGCAAGTATGAACTGGAACAGGTGTAGAGAGATGTACGGAGACAAATATTCGTTACCTATTACAGATGGTGCAAAAGTTATTGTGTGCAAACTTAAAAACAATCCATTAGGCTATACAAGTATTGCATATCCTGTTGATGAGATGCGTATTCCCGAATGGTTCAAGGAACTGCCATTTGATGGTGACGCAATGGAAAGCACAATACTAGATCAAAAAATAGATAACCTAATAGGTGTGCTAGGTTGGGACGTGCAAAGTACAGAGACCACAAACACATTTAATAAACTATTTGACTTTTAAATAGTGGTATGCTGAGTATCGAAGAAATAAAACTATTAATAGAAAAACTAGAGAAAGCCAAAGAATCTGATTTCAGAGAGCTTATAGATTCTAACCTTAAAATTTTAAAAGATATAGAAATGGCCGTTGATGCCAATAATGAGGCTGTGATAGACAGGCTAGACAAAACACCAGAGTGGTTCACTAAAGATGTTGACGCCAAAAGAATCAAACCAGTTGTGAGCCCATGGTTATTTAGATTGATACAGACAAAGATATACCAGTTTGCCAAATCCAGTGGACATTACAATAGTTTAGAGATAGGACCAGGCACAGGCATGTTTTCTAGGGAGTTTAAGGCATGGAGCCTGAACTACTTCGTGGATGTCAATCAATGGGTGGAGAAAAGTATTAGGAAAAAATTCCGATCACGAGAACAAAAAAGATTAAAGTTTTGCACCACCGATCGTACCAACTGCGATGTCATACCTACTGGAAGTTGTAATTTAGTGTTTAGTTGGGACACTTTTGTGTTCTTCACTAAACCACACATTGAAGAGTATTTGAAAGACATCAAAAGAGTGTTGATAGATGGAGGTTATGGATTTATCCAATACGCAGACTGTCAATCAGAAATCGAACTAGCCCGTGCTGAAAGACATTATTGGAACTACAATACCAAGTCAGGCATGAAAGAAATGCTTATGAGTGAGGGATATAAGATAATAGAAATGAATCAATTCATGCCTGGAGCAAGTTTTGTAATATTCCAAAAGCCTGGTAAACAAAATACCGCGGTGTATGAAAAAAGTGAAATAGTACTAGACTAAGATCTAAATATACTATACAATAACAACATTATGATAGACATCTTAAAAGACATCGTTAAACATACGCATGGACTGGGATTCTTGGATCTTGTTAAGATCACTGGCGACGACAAAGAGACTGTCATCGATTCAATGGCCGAAGACAGATCTGTTATCCTGCAAGGGTCTTTCCACAAACCACAAGCGGAAATGAATGGTACGTTTGGTATGCCACAGATGGGCAAACTAGACATACACTTGAAATGTCCGGAGTACAAGGAAAAGGCAAACATAACAGTGTTGTCCGGTGAGAGAAACGGTGCAACGGTTCCGACAGGTATCCATTTCGAAAATGAAAAGGGTGACTTCAAGAATGACTATAGATTTATGAATGCTGAGATTATCAACGAGAAGCTTAAAACTGTGAAGTTTAAGGGAGTGAAGTGGGACGTTGAAATCGAACCAACAGTGGCGAGTGTGCAGAGATTCAACTTCCAAGCAACTGCAAACACAGAACACAATTCATTTGTTGTGAGAACCGAGGATGGAAACTTAATTTTCACTTTTGGTGATCAGGCATCGCATGGTGGTGAGTTTACATTTGCAACCGATGTTAAGGGCACACTTAACAAAGGGTGGAGTTGGCCTGTAGGACAGGTGTTACAGATACTTAAACTTTCAGACTCGGCAAAGGTCATGTTGCACTTCTCAAATGAAGGTGCAATGATGGTCAGCGTCGATTCAGGCTTAGGCAAGTATCAGTACATCATACCAGCACAGGCGCAATAATGACGACAGATAACGGTAGGCAAGAACATCTAGGAGACTTGAGCAGAGACTTTGCAGTATTCTTGCCTGCTATATCAAACTTTTACAATACATTCATCAGCAAACAGAGAGTGACAGAAGGCACACATATTCCTGCTGAAAGGATCCCCAAGACATTTGCCCACGGTGTTGAATCGTTGAACTTTATTAATCCTGACAAAGGAATGTTCACGTATCCTACCGCACTTTATTCTGCAGGACATGCCTGCTTGGACATGGAGAAGGTGGCAGATAGAGATCATATGTTTGTTAACAGAGATAGGAAATTTACAACCATAGTTGGTGATTCGGGTGGATATCAGATCGGCAAAGGTGTTATCAAATTTGATTGGAAAGATTTCGAAGGTAACAAAGCAAACAAAGTAAGATCGGATATCCTAAATTGGCTAGAACTTACAAGCGACTGGGCAATGACACTAGACGTGCCAACATGGGCGGCTGATGATCTAAATAGTCCAAAGACAGGACTTAAAAGTTTCCAAGACACACTAGACGGAACAATATACAACAACAAATTTTTCCAAAAGAATAGATTAGGGCAAACAAAATTATTAAATGTGTTACAGGGCGATGACTGGAACACAGCTCAGATATGGTACGATGCAGTCAAAGATTTTGAATTTGAAGGTTGGGCAATGGGCGGTATAAACATGTGTGACATGGAAGTTATGCTAAAACGCCTAATCATCATGAGAGACGAGAAGAAATTAGATGGCAAAGACTGGATGCACGTACTAGGCACATCACAAATGGACTGGGCCTGTTATCTTACACAGGTGCAAAGACAGGTAAGGAAACACATAAACGAAAACTTCACAATAAGCTTTGACAGTGCATCAGCATTTTTATCAACTGCGAATGGCCTCGTGTACACACACAACTCATTTACCCCTGATAGATTCTCTTTTGTGATGGACAAGGCTCCAGATGATAAAAAATTAAAAGGATCAAATATCCAATTTCCATTTGATAGCGGTGTTGGTAGAAGATTGACCATGGGCGACGTTTGCTTCTATGGCGAGAAAGATCTAAATAAAAACGGAAAGATAGGGGCGACGAGTTGGGACAGCTTCAGTTATGTTTTGATGATGGCCCACAATGTTTACAATCAGATCAGGGCTATCCAGATTGCAAATGATCTCAATGATATAGAATCAATGAAGTACAGACCAGAAGTAAAGCATTGGCGTAAGACCAAAGCATCTGATAAAACAGACGAGCCAAGCATATATGTTCCGAGAAATATTTTGTATTTCAACACATTTGTAGAAGAAGTTTTTACCAGTGAAAAACCAATGGACGTGATTGCAAGTGCATCAAGTTACTTGGCAGACATCAGGGGCAATAGATGGGCAAGGGCAACAGGTGGTGGTAAAGGCACAAACAACTTCAGTTCACTGTTTGAATAGGAGGATAAAATGAAAATCACAAAGAGAAGAAGCAAAAAACTTAAGAAACTGCAAGAAGAACACGCATATCTAGACCGCAAGGTAAAGGAACTTACCAAAGATAGACTGAAAGATAGAAGTTCTGAGAGTAAAACAATTTTGATGAGGCTTAAAAAGACCAAACTAGCATTGAAAGATGCTATAGCAAAGGCCAAGTCGACGTTGACAAAATAGCTTACCCGTAATATAATATAGCATGGACAGAGATTACAAGACAGGCAGGAGTGATAGTGTAGGTGTGTTTTCAGGTTTTGAGGTAGAACACACTCCAGCATTAGGAAAAAAAACACTTTTTCTCGCACGGAACGATTTGGTTTTCGATCAAATTGTTGATTTGGCAAAGAAAGTCAACGCACAAGCAATATACTTTGGTGCTAACAGGAATTTCATGCACAATATTGTACACACTCCACGACTAATCAAGAGATTAATGGATGAAGGCTACTGGTGTACCATAGATTATCAATACAGTGTTCATGCAGATGTGAAAGAGAGATTCGCTGAGATATGGAATGAAGAAAAGTTCATACCTTTCTGTTCGATCATATTTCCAAATTCTGAGAATGATAACAACTTATGCATCAAGGTCGATGATGTTGACTTCAATACAACCAACCCAGGTGTTTGGACCATGAGCATGAATCAATTCAAACAGTCATCAGGTTTTACATCATGGAATGAATATAAACAAGATGAACCAATAGAGGAGGAAAATGTCAAAGAAGTCGTCTAAAGCAAATGAAGGATTGGCAAATTACAGAGCATGGTTGCAGGAGAACAAAAAACTTGAACGTATGGGACTGGTTGGCACAGATTATTACGTAAAAAGGGTAGAACAACTTGAGGCAAAAGTGAAAAGATTAGAAGCAAAACTTAAAAGAAAGGGCAAATAATGGCTACAGCAGATCCAACATATCAACAAAGAGAACAAGCATTAATAGAGAAAGCAAAAAAAGGAAGCAAGATGATATGGGTGACTTTCCGGAAAGAAGGACTTCACAAATATCCTGCGGCTTTGGATAATCCAAAACTTGCTACAGGTGAATGGGATGATGTTAGCTTTTTAGGGTATGTTCACAGACACATATTTCATTTCAAGGTAGCGATTGAAGTGTTCCATGATGATAGGGATATTGAGTTTATACAGTTCAAGAGATGGATGGAAAAAATGTATGCAGAAGGCACAATGAAGTTGGACTACAAATCATGTGAGATGATGTCTGATGATCTATATGTGGAAATAACTAAAAAATATCCAGGCAGGAAAGTCATAATAGATGTTTCCGAAGATGGAGAAAACGGATCACACGCTGTATATGAAAAGTAAACATACAAAAGTTTTAATAATTGGATCTGGTCCTGCTGGTTACACTGCGGCGATATATGCGGCAAGAGCCATGTTAAAGCCTATATTGGTCCAAGGAATGCAACCAGGCGGGCAACTTACAATTACAACTGACGTTGAAAACTATCCAGGATATGCTGATGTTGTGCAAGGACCATGGATGATGGAACAGATGAAGTTACAAGCAGAAAAAGTTGGCACTGAACTTATCACCGACATGATCAATAAAGTTGACTTTAACAAAAAACCATTTGTAGCTCTAGGGGACAGTGGTACTGAATATACAGCAGACTCTGTTATCATATCTACAGGTGCTCAGGCAAGATGGCTAGGGCTTGAAAGTGAAAAAAAATATAATGGCTTTGGCGTTAGTGCATGTGCTACCTGTGACGGATTTTTTTTCAAAGACAAGGAGGTTGCTGTCGTAGGCGGTGGAAATGCCGCTGTGGAAGAAGCATTATATCTTGCCAACATCGCAAGTAAGGTACATTTAATACATAGAAGAGACACATTAAGGGCGGAAAAAATCGGCCAAGAAAGGCTATTTAAAAACAAAAAAATAAATGTGATTTGGAATAGTAAAGTGATTGATGTAATTGGTGCCGAAAATCCAAGAACAGTGACAGGCATTAAGTTACAAAATACAAAAGATGGGACCGAAACTATTTTAAATTTAGACGGTCTATTTGTTGCTATAGGACATGATCCTGCAACAAAGATCTTTAAAGATCAGGTTGTTATGGATAAAGAAGGTTACATAGTGACAGAACCAGACTCGACTGCAACAAATATACCAGGTGTTTATGCGGCAGGTGATGTAAAAGATAAAACATACAGACAAGCGGTTACAGCGGCTGGCATGGGGTGCATGGCGGCATTAGAAGCAGAAAAATTTATAGCGGCAAGTTGATGAAAGAATTTAAAATTAAAGAAAGTAGAGCAACAACAAGAATGGGACACCTCCCTGTGGAAGGAGGAGGCCTAAATGCTTCATACACCACTGTAGATGCAGTGGCAAATATTTGTGCTACCGCAGGCAACCTGGGCTTGGTGTACGGAAAAGACTTCATTTGGTCACATACTGATTGGGATGATGACGGTGACGACTGTGTAACTCTGTTGGTGAAAGAAGAAAAATATCAAACATTCTTACATCTGGCCCTGCAGAACGCACACAGAATAAAACACAATAACATGGGCGAAATCAAATTAGTAAAGGAGATAAAATGAAAAGAGATCTAAAAATTCCAAAAGTGACTTTTAGAGTAAGAATAGGCGACGAAGTTGAAACTGATGGTGGTTGTGCAATTGGTGGACAATGGATTAATAGGACGACAGACGACTTTTTTAAAGGCAAAAGAGTTGTGCTGTTTAGCTTACCCGGTGCATTTACACCAACTTGTAGTTCACAACAACTTCCAGGATTTGAAAAGGAATACAACAATATTAAGAACATGGGCGTAGATGAAATTTACTGTGTATCCGTGAATGATTCCTTTGTTATGAATGCATGGTCGAATCATATGAAAATCAAAAATGTTAAAATGATCCCAGATGGATCTGGAAACTTCACAAGATTTATGGGTATGCTTATTGGTAAGAATCACTTAGGTTTTGGTAATAGAAGTTGGAGATACATGGCAGTTATCAACGATAGCACAATTGAAAGATGGTGGCAGGAGCCAGGAATAAACAATGAAGGTACCGATGATGATCCTTACGTAGAGTCTACTCCTGAAAACATGATCAGATATCTCCAAAATAAAACAAACTTTGCCGATGTAAACGGATAGATTATGTATAAACCATTACCTGACGGACTAACAATAAAAGAATCAAAAGTCCAAGGTCTGGGTCTGTTTGCAACAAAGGATTTTGAACGTGAGGTTGTGTTAGGCATAGTACATATACTAGACAAAAATTTTCCGCATGGTGCAATACGAACTGCCCTGGGAGCATTCTACAATCACTCCGACGATCCCAACTGTAAAAATATTAAAGGATATTGGCATCAAAAACCTGTATGCTATCTTGTAACGACAAGAGATATAAAAGCCGGTGAAGAACTCACTGCTAAATATCACCTGTACAAGGACTTTAATGCAGAAGAAAATTAAGAAGATTGCTATTACAGGTCACACTAAAAGCCTTGGCAAATCACTATTTGATTCTCTAAAGACCAATCATGAAGTGGCAGGCTTCTCTAGATCAAACGGCTTTGATATAAAAAATCCTTTTCAAAGAGCATCAATTGTTGAGGCTGTAAAAGACTTTGATGTGTTTATTAATGTTGTTCACAACTACTATCACCAAACTGATATGCTAATTGAACTTCATAAATCATGGCGTGGCACAAATCGGGCTATAATAAACATCTCATCACAGGTAGTTTCAAGCGATAATTGGGCATTAGACAACTACGAGATGATGGAGTATAAAGTTCAAAAAATTAATTTGGAGACGATGTCACTTCATCTAAATAAGATTGATGCACTTCCAAAATTGATTACGTATACAATATCTGAGATCAATATTGAAGTTGACACCAACAACATTATGAAATTGATCGATGAAAAAACATTTTAAAAACAAGTCACTGTGTCCACTTCCTTTTGCTGGATTATATATTGAACCCAGCGGTGACGTAAAATGCTGTTCAATATCAAAGCAGACTCTTGGAAATATACACACAACATCTATAGAAGATCTCGTTAATGGCGAAACTGTGAAAAACATCCGTAGAGAAATGCTCGAAAAAAAATTTCCAAGTAATTGCAATGAATGTTATGAAAAGGAAAAAAACTTTAAGTCCATAAATTTTAATCAAATTAGTAACCGACTTTACCATATTGGAAAATTAGGCACCTCACCTGTAAAATTGTATGAAGATGAAAACAATTTTGAATTACAGCAATTAGATGTGCGTTGGCGGAATACGTGTAACGGGGCGTGTGTTTATTGCGGCCCTGAACTTAGTAGTAGATGGGCAGTTGAATTAAACGACACAAAAAGAATGACAAAACAGGCACTGAGTGATAGTATCGAATATGTGTATGACCATATTGGAACCGTTAAAACACTTTACCTTTGTGGTGGAGAACCAATGATGATGAAGGAGAATGTAAAGCTTGTTAAAATTATAGCAGACACTCGTCCCGAATTAGACATTAGGATTAACACAAATCTATCAAATCTTGATAATCCTGTATACGAAACAATAAAAGATTTACCAAATATACACTGGATACTGAGTGCGGAAGCATCTGAACATAGGTTCGAGTATATAAGATATCCACTTCGTTGGACTACTTTCATAAACAATTTACAAAAAATACAAAAATTACCACACAAAATAAGCATCAATATGTCGTGGAATATATTAAACGCATTTGGTATTTTTGAATTTATTGATCTAATGATTCAAAACGGTCTACATCAAAACTCTTTTGTTGTAAATCCTGTATTGGAGCCAAAATATTATAATGTTTTAAATTTACCGCAAGACGTAATAAACTCAATTAGAAAAGAAGCAACCAAAAGGCACGGTAGACTTCACGATCCATTTATGTTAAAATATTCTTACGAAGCAATTATTAAACATTGTAATGAACCGATTATGCATAAACAACAAGAATTAAAACAACAGCTGGAAACGCTGGACTCAAGAAGATCTCTTGATAGCAAAAAAGTGTTTCCGGAACTTTACGAAAGATTATTCTAATGAAAATTTTTTACATGGGACTTGAATCGTATCAAGCGAGATACACATTCCAGCTTACTGACTGGACAAAACGTGCATATGATAAACGTAATATAGATTATGTTATCGTGCCAGGTGAAACAATCGATGACTCGGAGGCGATTGTCACAGGGCAGGTTTTAGATGCACATGGCAGAAGTTATTTTAGCATGAGCCAAATGATGAACCTTGTCAAAATGTTGAAGGCCGGCGAGATCACTAGCAAGGACGCAATATTCTTTGAAGACATGTTCCAACCTGGCATGGAGGCACTACCATACATTCTACAACAGACACCAGAGAAATACAGACCTACAATATACTTGAGGTGCTTGGCTCAGGCAATCGATCCGGATGATTTTGTCCACGTATGGGGTATGAGCAAATGGATGAGCCTATATGAACAGATGTGCAATGAAATTCCAAACGTTATCATATTGGCCAGCAATGAAGAAATGGTGGCAAACATGAGGATAGCAAATTGGAAAGCACCAATCTACAATATATCAGGACTCAGCTTCGGCAAGGAAGAAGTACAATCAAGGGTTGAACAGAAGCCTTTCATGGAGAGAAAGAACAGAGTTGTGTTTGGAGCAAGATGGGATCAAGAGAAACAGCCACAATTCTTCATGGACATGATAACAAAATTCAAAGAGAAACATCCTGAAACTGAATTTGCGATTTGCCAAGGAGGCCCATTAAGATCAAACAACAAGTACTATGTAGATGAAGCAAGACATCTAGAGAAAAAAGGGTTACTAACAATACACGAGAACTTGAAAAAGAACGACTACTACAATATACTTGCTGATTCAAGGGTGTTATTCAACTGCGCCTTGCAAGACTGGACATCAAACACCGTATCTGAAGCAGATGCTCTAGGGTGCAACGTGTTGTTTCCGGCATACAGATCATTTCCAGAAGTATTCTCAAATGACCACACAAGGTTATACGTGCCATGGTCACACGATGATGCAATGGCAAAACTAGAATTACTATTAAGCAAACCATCCCCTAGTATGGGTCAAATTTCCGATTGGACAGACGGAACAATCGACAGGATGTTGGACATCATGACAGGCAAGGGCGAACAATGGAGAAGAGATGGATCCCACTACAGGACACCAGTATCAGAAGCCAAATATTAAAGGTTTGACTAAAGCAGTATTAGTCACAGGCGGGGCAGGCTATGTTGGCTCACACACTTGTAAATTACTTGCCAAGAATGGTTACCTGCCAGTCACCGTTGATCGACACTATAGAGAAGCACTTGTAACATATGGCCCAAATCACACTTATACACTTCCTCAGGAAGTTGATAGGCTTGATGAAATAATTCACCGATACAATATAACAAGCTGTATACATTTCGCTGGCAGTACTAGTGTACCTGAAAGCGTAGAAAATCCGTCCTTGTACTATAAAAATAATTTCATAGTTACACTTTCTTTATTAGACAAACTGATAAGTTGCGGAGTAAAAACTTTTGTGTACAGTTCTAGTGCGGCAACATATGGTGACCCTGGCCTTAAGAAATGCAAAGAATCAGATGTGCCTAATCCAATTAGTGCATATGGGGCCAGCAAATTGATGATGGAGATGTTGTGCAATGACTATATGACAGCATATGGTCTCTCCAGTGTTGGACTAAGATATTTCAATGCCGCTGGTGCAGACCCAGAGGCAGAAATAGGCGAACTGCGTGAAAAGGAAACACATATCGTTCCGTTGGCAATCAATGCCGCTAGGCAAGGCAAAACATTTAAGATATTTGGCGACAAGTATCCAACTCAGGATGGAACGTGTGTGAGAGATTATGTCCATGTTATGGATCTTGCAGATGCACACATTAAAGCATTGAACTACGCTTCGGAAAACCTAACATCAGAGATCTTCAACTTAGGATCAGGGGCACCAGCATCTAACAAGCAACTTTTAGACACGGTTCAAAAATACACAGGTAAAATGCAGATAGAAACATGGGGGAATAGACCTGGAGACCCAGCATATCTTGTAGCAGACATAGACAAAGCTAAAAAGATATTGCAGTGGGAACCTACACAAAGTTCAATTGACAACGTGGTGGCAACTGCTGTACAATGGTACAACAAGACGCATAAAAAGGAAATACAATAATGAGTGAGGATATTTTAAAAGATAGTTGGGTGCCGGAAGGTCCGATCAGTAAAACTATTAGAGAAAGAATCAAGAAAGCAGGCAAGAGGTTTCATTCCAATGATAACATTTCTGAATTTATAGAAGATGGTGAGATGGATCGATTACAGGCTGAAGTGCAAGAAAAGTTACAAGGCGTCTTAGACAGTTTAGTCATTGACACTGAAAACGATCACAACACCAAAGAGACTGCTAAACGTGTTGCCAAGATGTACATTAGAGAAACATTCGGTGGTAGGTTCAAACCAGCTCCGAGAGTCACAAGTTTTCCGAATATGGGCTATAAAAGCATGTACACATCTGGTCCAATATCGATCAAATCGACGTGTGCCCATCATTTACAAAACATAGTGGGAAATGCTTGGATTGGCATTATTCCAAATGGTGAAGTAATTGGACTGAGCAAGTTTAACAGGATAGTGCATCATATAGTTGAAAGACCACAGATACAGGAAGAGATGACAACACAGATTGCTGAAGAATTAAAAAAATATGCTAAGACCGAAAACATAGCTGTGGTTGTAAAAGCAGAACATCATTGCATGACACACAGAGGCGTGAGGGAACACGAATCTGATATGACCACTGCGATAATGCTGGGTGCTTTCAAAGATGATCCAGCAACAAGAGATGAATTTTATAAAATTTGTATGAGCATGAAGGGACATGGGCAAAAGTAAGGAACAAAAAAAACAGCAACAAGCACAAAATCAATCTGATTCGCTTGAATTTAGCGAAGGAATAACATATTCCGGAAGTGCTGAGCTACAAAACGGAATGAGCGATATGACTTACTCCTTTAATGATGTTTCTCAATTGGACTTATTTTCCGAAGAAGATATGAGGGAAAAGTATCCAGCACTGCAACAGGCATGGGAACATTATCAAAGTATATTGGAAGTTTGCAAAACGAAAGAACAAGAAGATGCGGATTAATTACGATCCTAAACTAAACTTTGAGGATGTTTTACTACAACCCAAGCGATCAACTTTGTCATCACGTAAAGATGTAGATATGACTCGTAACTTTACCTTTAGAAATTCAGGTAAACATATGAACTTTCTTCCAATATTTGCCAGTAACATGGATGGGGAGGGCACTTTCAGTATGGCAAAAGTGTTACAGGAATATAAAATGATGACTGTAATTACTAAGACTACAAGTATAGATGACTGGAGGAAAGCGGTCGGCAATGGCGTAAGACTACAGAGTGTGTCAGTATGCACTGGAACAAATGTCATGTGGGACAAGGAAGCACAAGATTGGAAGACAATGCAAGATGTGTTAAAAAGTTTTCCTGACGTCAAAATGATCACCATAGATGTCGCAAATGCATATCACCAAAACATGGTGGACTTTGTAAAAAAGGTCAGGGACGAATATCCAACAAAAATAATTGTGGCTGGAAATGTTGTCACGCCAGAAATGACAGAAGAGTTGATCATTAATGGAGCAGATGTCGTCAAAATAGGAATAGGACCAGGGTCTGTATGCACAACAAGAACAATGACAGGTGTCGGCGTTCCACAATTCAGTGCCATACTGGATTGTGCAGATGCGGCCAATGGTGTTGATGGACACATAATGGCAGACGGTGGTTGTGTGTATCCTGGAGACATAGCAAAGGCATTTGGTGCCGGCGCTCACATGGTCATGATAGGTGGTATGTTAGCAGGACATGACGAATCAGAACAGCCTGTTGAGGATGGCAAAATAGAATTTTATGGTATGAGCTCTGATCGTGCAAGAGAAAAACACGGCAGACGTAAAGATGGCTACAGAGGCAATGAAGGACGATTAATATCTTTGCCATATAGAGGTCCTGTGCAATCCACAGTTGAAGATATACTAGGCGGTGTAAGGAGTGCATGTACCTACATTGGTGCCAGAAGGCTAAAGGACATGCCAAAATGTGCTAGTTTTGTTACAACAAACAATGTACAAAATAGGATATACGAAAAATTTACCAAGTAAGCACACCAATTAAATATTGGTATGCAACTAAGCAAAAAAACTTTTTGTAGTGCCCCATGGTTCCAGATACGTAATCAAAACGACATGACGAAAAGGGTATGTTGTGAAATAAAACCCTTCGCAGAAGACAGTGATTCTAAAAATCTTTCACCTCTCGAATATCTAAATTTACCGCACATAGTAAAACTGAAGAAGCAACTTGCAGACGGACAAAGGCCAGACGCCTGTGAGGCCTGTTGGAAAAGTGAAGATAGTGGAAACACTAGCCTAAGAAAGATACTTAATGAAAGCATTCTAGGAAATAATATCAAAAACTGGTCAGACAGTTATTTCAAACGTAAAAAGGATTTCAATTCTGACATTGTTGTTAGTGCTGATGTAAAAATAGGTAACACATGCAATCATGCCTGTGTAATGTGCAATCCAGATCAAAGCACTCTTCTTTACGCGGACTGGCATAAAAGGAAAAATTCTCCGTTTGTGCAAGATTATTTGAAACGTAATCCTAACTATTTCGAAGATGTAAAATTCCAAGGCTATAAAAATAAAACATATCGGAACTATCTAGAGGAGGTGATAAACAACAATAAAAATTTAAAAATCCTTAAAATTTTAGGTGGGGAGCCGTTTCTTGATCGTACTTTAATTGAAATATTAAGACGCATTCCAAAGGAACGTAAAAAGAAAATTACGCTTTTATTTGTAACAAATGGAAGTATTGATGTGGTGCCGGTCTTAAAATACATAGGAGATTACAAATCAGTTAGCATAGTCGTAAGTATTGAAGGAGTAGGTAAAGTACAGGAGTTCGCTAGGGCAGGATCAGACTGGGAGAACTTGGAAGCAAATATACTAAAAGCCAAACAACAAAATATAGATGTCCGAGTTTGCCATACCATGCAAACAGCCACCATATTGGGATTTAAGGAACTATTGGAATGGTGCTCAAGAAACAAAATAATCATTGTTTGTAACATGGTCGACAGCCCAGACTACCTTTCAATCCAGGCTCTACCAGAAAAATTAAAAGAAAAAATAATAAATGACATAATGCCATACGAAGACAGGTTTTCAAATAGAGTTGATCAAGAAGCAGGACAACTGACTTTCAACAAACTGATTTTGAAGATAAAAGATATAAACTTCAATCCTAAATTACATAAAAGATTCTTTGACTATATAGAATGGTATCAGTGCAATAAAAAAATACCAAAACTAGAGACTATATTTCCTGAACTATACAAATACTATAAAGGTTGAACTTTATACCGAGATCCTGTAAAATAGTAAAATGTCTGATAAAAATTATTTCACAAATATACAAATGCGAAACGCATTGATACAAATAGAAGATCAGATGGTACATTCTAACTGGATGCCAAATGTAATATTAGGAATAAACAGGGGTGGATGTATTCCGGGCGTGTATTTGTCCCACAGGCTTAATGTGCCGCACGAAGTACTAGACGTCAGACTCAGAGATCATATGGCAAAGCCCAACCTGTCTGTCCTGGAGAAAGTGTTTGCATTCCAAAAGAAAATTTTAATTATAGACGACATAAATGATTCTGGTGCAACTTTCCAATACATTTTAGACAACTTTGGAAAACCAGACAAAAGGGTAAAATTTGCGGCACTTATAAACAACAAACCAAGTAAAGTACAAGTGGATTACCACGGATACGAAATTAATAAAGACGAAGTACCCGCATGGATCGTTTTCCCATGGGAAGAGTGGGACAAATAAACTAAAGGTTGTGTTGACACCATCACTGTAGATCAGGTAAAATTAGCTTACATTAATAAAAACCTATAGGAGGATTTAATGTTAGAAAAACTATTTGGTCTAACAAAAGCCAAGACATCAGTGAAGACTGAGATAATGGCTGGCGTGGCCACTTTCCTAACAATGGCCTACATCACGGTGGTCAATCCAGCGATACTTTCTACGGAAGGTTCTGGAATGGACTTCGGTGCTGTTTTCACAGCAACGATCATTGCCGCAGTGGTAGGAACATTGATTATGGGGTTATGGGCCAACTGGCCTGTGGCACTTGCACCAGGTATGGGACTTAATGCGTTCTTTACTTTCGGTGTAATATTTGGAATGGGATACACTTTCCAACAGGCACTGGCCGCTGTATTTGTGGCAGGTATAGTGTTTATTGGATTATCAGTAACACCTGCTAGGAAGTATATCATCAATTCAATTCCGAGAAGTATGAAATTAGGCGTCGGGGCCGGCATAGGATTATTCCTTGCCATCATAGGCTTCAAGAACGCAGGGATCGTAGTTGATCATCCTGCCACCCTAGTTGGACTTGGGGATATCTCTAGTTGGCCTGTGTTATTAGCAGGTCTAGGATTTGCTGTGATGGCAATTCTTGACAAGAGAAAAGTTCCAGGTGCAATCATAATCGGAATATTAGCAGTCAGCATCATTGCTTGGGTATTTGGAGTATCCGACCTGAATGGTGTTGC
>PYIJ01127948.1_pt1 | contig 35982 bp, 47 predicted proteins | sample 3578051 | NCBI WGS metagenome assembly PYIJ01 (sample SAMN08408021, study PRJNA431606) | Marine metagenome isolate SA_KN192-05_S13_5m, whole genome shotgun... | biome: marine; feature: oceanic pelagic zone; material: water; isolation source: surface water sample, 0.2-0.8 um fraction ... | reverse complement strand
GAGTTTTTCGTCAATTGCAACTTTAAGAGCAACTCCCCCAATTGCTTCCATTACTTTGAGAACGTCCTCTGGTTTTGAATCTTCACCAAGTTCTTTAGCAACATACCAATACTTGGGCCAAAATTCTTCACCAGCCTTTTGATAATCTTCAAGTGTTAGTGTCTTCATAATCACAAATCACCCTCTGCACGGTTTTCTGAATAATATACATCAAATGCACCGCCAGGATAACGTGCTTCCAGTTTCTTCACATTACGGGCAACAACCTCGTCAAAGGAAACTTCAAGTGCCATGCATGCTTGAGCAACATACCACATCAGGTCACCCAGTTCAATAACCATGTGCTCTTTGTTATGTGCATCAAATGGTTTACCTTGAAAGATCATCTTCTTGATAATCTCAAGGAACTCACCGCCCTCTGCATTGATACCAACGCCAGCAGTAAGAAGTCTCTCGATGTTTGCACCTTTCTCGTCCAGTTGAACAAGACGGTCAGATAATGCAAGAAAATCAGTAGAAGCATCAGAAGTTACTGCACTAACGAACTCTTGGTACTTTTCAAAGTCAACAGATTTAGTCATAGTTTTAGATTGTTTTTCCTCTAGTTGTTCACGATAAAATTCTCTAGTCCACCCATCATTGTAAGGTGAGTTTGCCTCAATTTTGAGTTGCCATTCATCCATTAGAACTTAAAACCTTCAAATTTTCTGGTAGTTTTCTTTTCTTCGTAATTATACTCTTCATCCTGTCCACTGTCAAGCAAATCTTCCTGTGCCGACTGTTCGCAGTCATAGAGTCGCATCTTAGCTCGATCAACACCAACCACAAACCTCTTGTTCATATTGATATCATTGTACCTGTTCTTCAATTGTTTCACCATAATTTGTCCTAGATTTTCTAATTCCTCAGTAGATATAAGAGCAAACATAAGATCAGCAGTTGCGGGAAGACCGAAGGACTCAGAGGTATCGGTAAGATCAACATCAGAACTACCAAACCCAGAACGAGTGGTTTGAGTCGCAGAAACAATCGGCACGTTCGCTTCAACAGCAAGACCACGGAGTTCTTCTGCAATCGCTTTAATATACGAGTAAGAGTTGACATTACTATTTCCCCGATACCGTGAAGATGCACAAATATTAAGATAATCAATAAAGATGATATCAGGTTTGAATGATTTCTTAAGTGCAAGTTCACTCAGAAGAGCTCTGAAATGTCCAGCGTGAGCTGAGGCAGTGGGATACTCTTTGATAATCAATGTACCCTGAGTTTTAGATGAAAGGTTTGATACCTTCGATTCAAAAATCTGTTTAGGGAGATCAATGATCTCTTGAATATTTACATTCAATAAGTTTGCATCAATTCTTTCAGCAATTTTCTCTTCTGCCATTTCCATTGTAATGTACAAAACGTTCCGTCCTTGGAGCAACACGGAGCTAGCGAAGTGGCACATGAATAAAGACTTGCCGACACCTGTACCAGCAAGCGCGACATTAAGAGTCTTACGAGGTATACCACCTTTCGTGATTTTGTTGAGATATTCAAGGTCGAATTTAATCTTATCTTCCTTACGATGGTAGAGTTCATAGCGTTGTTCGTAGTCTTCTAAGTAGTCGTGTCCAACATGACGGTTAAAGGAAACCGCCAAAGCTTTTGAGAGTATGTCTGGAATGGCATCTCTAGTTTTGTTCTTATCCTCATCGTTTGCAATGCCGATAGACTCCATCAGTGCAAGATAAATCGCACGGTCACGACACCACTTCTCAGTGGTATCACTCAACCATTCAAAGTCTGCATCTACATTCTCAAGAGAATTGATTATTTTATTGATGTTAACAGATTCGTCTTCAGTAATATCATTACGATTCTCAATCTCAATGGAAAGAATCTCCTGAGTCACCAAGTTATCATAATCTGCAGCATACTTTGCAATCTGTTCAAAGATGATGCGTTCTTCCCTGGCATTGAAATATTCAGGTTCAATGAATGGAAGAACTTTCCGCATGTATTCTTCCCGAAAAACAAGGTTTCTCAGGACAATGTTTTCAATTCTTTCCATTTAAAATTTACTCGCCGTATGAAAATTCTTTCTTTGCGATGTTGTCAAGTTGTTCCATAACCTCTGGAGTAAAGTATTGATCTGGATCTTTGTAGATCGCTTTGGCATAGACTTTCTTACCATCTATCTCATAACGACCTGCAACGTTCTTCCAAAGTCCGCCGAGTTCACCGAGTTCAAGAAGACCGTAATATCGATCAAGACCACGCTCATCGTAATACAAACGTATGGTAACATCCTTGTTCTCCTTACTCAAACGCGACTTTGCTGTTTTAGCTTTAATAAGATTTCCAATGACTTCTGTTCCATCTTTTTCTTTCTTTTTGCTGAGATAAATGATCGTAGACGCAGCATATTTGAGACCGCTGCCTCCGCCCATTTCTTTGGTGGGAACGTATGATCCAATGACATCGTAGGTGTGGTTGGTAACGATTAGTGGGATGTTTGCCTGACCCAACTTCAAAGTCAACATCCTGAACGCACCTTTGACAAGTTGTGATTTGGTCATGTCACGAACTTGTTTGTTGTTGAGTGCGTCAGTAATTTCCTTTTCCGTCGAAAGCATTCCTAAAGAGTCTAACACAAACATGCAAGGTTTGCGAGAGTCTTCAGGAGTTTTTAAATATATATCCACAGCCTTCAGAGCTTTGGATCTAAACTCCTCAATTGTTACGACATTGACCACCACAAGGCGATCCATGTCTATCCCACGACTTGTAAGAAGAGATTTGTTAACAGCGGCTTCAGTGTCAAAATATAGACAATACCCGTCAGGATTAGTATCCAGGAAGTTTTTGACAACCGCAAGCGAGAAAAAAGTTTTTCCAGTACTAGACTCGCCAGCAATGGCAGTAATCTTATTCCCAGATACACCACCAAATATAGAACCTGAAACAAGTCCATTAAAAATGTACGAACCCGTGTCCACATAACTTTCAGTGTCATCGATGTCTGAGGCGAGTTGTGTGTATTCATCGCCAATTTCTTTTACTACGTCTTTAAGAAAATCCATTAGATAAAAAATGATTCAAGGTTTGCAGTTTTTTCGGCTTTCCATCCGATGGAATCCAAAATAATCTTCAGAGGTTCAAGAAAACTTTTCTCAAACTGTAAGTCATAATCCACATATTTGTCAAGTTTCAACTCGTTAGGAAACTGTTGAATAAAGGAGATGATGTTCTCCTGAATCGGATTTGGTTTCTTCAAATAACAGAACTTGATCTTCTCACCGTTACCGATCAAAGAATATTTCTGAGTGAGATTGTTTTTCTTTATGTAGTGATTATAGAGAAGTGCTCCTCGTGCATGAATTGGTGTTCCTTTATCGTAGATAGCATTCACACTACGATACTTATCAACACTGGTTACCGTGCGTGGAAAAGAGATGTCTTCTGGTGTGAGTTCTTTGAACTCTCTTCTAGAGTTCTCGATGAATTCAATCACATCATCCTCAGTCGATACCATGATCAACTTCAGAACATCTTTAATCATCTTCCTACAAGGTGCGGGAGTCGAAGACTTCACAGCTTCAATACCCATGATCTTGAGTTTGGGTTCTGCGTAACGCACACCCTCACTATCCCATACATTCAGGATGTATCGTTTCTTAGCAGTCCAGATTCCACGGTCAGCGATGTTCTCTCGTTTCATCTGCATCTTCTGATCATATGCATTTACATACGACGCAAGTTCCTGATAGCTCTTATCGATGAACGGTTCAAATTTTTCCTCACAAATCTTATTAAGTAGGGAAACAATTGCTGTTTTATCGCCAGACTTATTACTAAAAAATTTATCAACAAGAGGTCCGAGATTAAGATAAATTGAATCGGTGTCAGATGCAATTACGTAATCCTCGTCGGTTGTTTGTAAAAGTTTATTTAGATATTCATTCATCTTATTCTCAATCCAACGGATAGAGACTTGACCAGAAAGCGTAATCGCCTCCGCATTGGCCAGTTTATAGTACCTAAAATATTGATTACCAATGGCACCATAAGCAGAGTTGAGTGAAATCTTCTTAGCCATCTGGATATTGTTACAACGAGCGATCTCTTTTTGTAGTGAGGATGAAGGAGTCTTTTCATTTTTCTTCTTAGCATCAATCATCTTCTTTTTAAAGATGACCCGTTCATTGTAATACTGTTGCATTAACTCAGGGAGAAATCCCTGACCATCTTTGCGATACATCGCACCATTAGCACAGACTGCAAAGTCTTTGTGCATCTCAAAAGTTATTTGTTGATTAAGTATCTTATCAACTGTTGCTGATGGGTGCCTGGTATCTTGTAATGTCTCCGGTGATATGTTGTACTGCATAATAAGATGGGGGTAAAGACTGTTAAGGTCAAAACTGACCACCCAATCATACTTTCCAGGAATTGGTTCTTTGACATATGCACCTGCATACTTAGAGTCTTTGTCGGATCTTTCCTTTGGTGGAATGACAATATTCTTCCTTTTCAAATAATTATAAATGATGCAGTCCCAAAGTCGAACTTGAAAGAAAATGTCCTGATAATTGACCTTAGCGTCATACGCCATGGTCAATGCCAACTCAATCAGTTTAAGTTTATCCTCCAACCTGTCAACCAATTCCACGTCAATGATGTTGTATTCAACAAACTTCTGCCACCCATGAGTGTAGAAGTCTTTGAAGGTATCAAACTCACTGTGATCTAGTTTTTGTTGGCCCAGTTCCTGTTGTGCGATGTAGTCCAGTCGAAACGATTCCTGGTTAGGCGTACCAGGAGACCACCGATACAGACGCATATAGTCCAAGATAGACACGCCACCGATGTCTACACAGTGATTCTTACGACCCTGCACAAACATCTCTGTCTGCGTCACTAGACCCCACGGAGACAGTCTCTTCATCAACTTCTCCCCTAGGATGCGACTGATGCGCCCTGCGAGGTATGGCAGGTCAAAGAACTCACAATTCCATCCCGTCACCACATCAGGAGTGTTCTCCATCCACCAACTAATGAATGCGTTCAACATGGTGGGTTCATCTGCGAACTGCAGATAATTCACATTATCCTGTTTATTGTTGAACGGTCCTACACCCCAGGTGGTGATCTGTTTGGTATTGAAATCCTGCAGAGTGATTAGAAGAACCTCTTCATTAGCACTTTCAACATCAGGAAATCCCTCTTCGGATTTGGTTTCAATATCAATCGTGTACAGTTTGATTTTGCGAATATCAAACTCTAGATGTTCTTGAGGATAATTATCTGAGATATATTGGTACACATACCTTTCGTTTCCATAGATACGAAAGTTCTCAATTTCTTTGTATTTGTCATAGAACTCACGACAGTCCCTAACAAATCCAGGTTGAATAGCCTCAACGTACTCACCCTCCAGGGTGCGATACTCACTCTTCCTTTTTGACGGTACAAACAGAGTGGGTTTCCACTCTTCTCGTTTCATCACATATTTACCGTTTTCATATCCACGAACAAGGAACTGATTACCGATGAGTTGTACGTTGGTGTAAAAATTCACTTAAGGATTTCCTGATACATGGTCAAGTATTTTTCGTTGGGGTCAACGAGTGTCAATATTTTATCAGAATAAATCATCATTGTATCCTGAGTTGTACATTCATTCATCCACGGAGTCATATTGTCTCCATCGATGGCATGTGGTTTTATGAGTCTGCAATTCGGATCTCCGATTTCAGCTCCTACTTCTTCAATCTGTGAGATTATCAACTGATTCGTTGATAACAGAAGGATCTTGATCATCTTCTGGTCTTCCATTTACACGTTCCTCATACAATTTTACCAGATTTTCCTGTGGATGAACGATTGTCACCACCCAATCAGCAGAGCAAGGAATCTCACGATCTGCTGACAGAGGCACCCAGGGATAAAAAGTCACACTGAGTTTAGAACCAAATTTTTTGGTGGTTCCGTTTTCAGTTTCTTCACCCGTCTCTTCACTGAGAACTTGGGGTTCCTCCTCCGAAAATATTTTAAGAATTAGTGGATCGGTGAACCAGTATCCAATAACGTCTTTACCACCTGTAGCTCGGATCTCTTTTACATCTGCAATGAGATCCTCACCAGATTTCAGTACGACAAGTTTGATATTCATTTGAAAAGTTTTCTCCATTGACATTATAAAAGGCCACTCGACCGAAGTCAAGTGGCCACTGCACGGCATGCAGGTGAAATTATTTAGATCTCAAAATCCTTACGTGCATGGTGTTCTGGAACAATCTTACCAAGCACAATACTTAATAACCCATCCTCAAATTCAACTGATCTAACTTCCGTTTCATCACTGAGGGTCCAAGATCTGGTGAAAGATCTTTGAGCCACTCCTCTGTGGACATATGAGGTGTCGGTTTCTTTGTCTTCTTTTTGTCCTTCGACAAAGAGTTTTCCGTCTTGTGTGTAGACATGAACTTCTTTTTTGTTGAATCCTGCTAATGCTAGTTCTAGTCTTGATTCTAAGTTACTGATCGTGACTAGGTTGTATGGTGGATAATTAGTAGTTGTTTCGTGAAGATCAAACACTCTACTAAAGTAATCATCCATACCGATGCTGTTCCTATTTATACGATCCAACAAAGCAGGCAAATCTGCAGTGTGGAACCTAGCAAGGTTTCCCATGATTCTTAGCTCCTTTGAAAGCGAGTTTGTGTTGTGTGGACCCCGAAGGCATCCGTTGGCGTCAAAGGGGGATACGTAGATCCCTCTCCCCTGACACATATATTTAACCATAGAACTAAAAAAGAGGCACGGGTAATAACCGTACCTCTCTATATGGTGTTCCGACTTTCGTAGAGACCGCACGAAAAGGTCTCACGTTTATTTATTCACCTTCTGGTTTCTTTCTCTTGCCAATGTTATATTTAGTTTCAAGTTCCCACTCATTCTTTTCTTTATAAGCAAGAACTTTAATCTGATTCAAAGGTGCGATATCAGTTACCTTTGTTGTATCAACAACAGAAATCAATCCCCAATCAAGGAGAAGTTGAATAATACGATTACGTCTTTGAACATCATTCACGGTAATGTTAGCTCTCTTACCATCAAGAGCGAACAGTTCCTTGAAGTGAACAATAAAATACTTACCCTGTTTGTGCAGGATATGGCAACTCTGATAGAGTTTTTTCTCCTTCCTTGATGCAACTCCGATGCGTGTCAGTGTTTCACGAACCTTGAGAAAATCATCTGGTTCATTCAAAGTTACCTCAATCATCTGGTCTGGGGACCATCTAATTTCAGGCTCAACAATAGCGCTCATCTTTTACCTCCAGTCTCAAGTCGATCTCTAATATGTGAAAGTTGTTCTGTAGTCAGAATATTCAAGACTTGTTTGGCTTTTTCATTACTATAACCATAATAACGTTTTACAAGGTCAAGGTCTTTAATCTGATCTTTACGGAGCCACGGAGAGAATCTCTTCCGTTTCCTGAGACTATTTAGAAGAAAGTCATATTGTAACTTTTTCGCAAGGTTTGGACTCTTATTCAGTTCGTTCACAAACATGATGCAATCCAAGTGTCCAGAAAGACATCGGTTGATGATATAAGGAGGATAATCCTTTTCAATCAAAGGATCTTCATCAATCAAATTTTCTTTGTTGATGTTAATAGAGTTGAGCCAGTCTTTGAGTTCCATTATTTAAATACAGCAGTTACACTAACAATTGTAGCCCCAGGATTTCTTGCAAGTGCAACTTCTTTTGCATCTTGATAATCCCTAGCAATGACGGTTTCTTTGAAGACTTTTCCAGCCTTGAATAGAGTTACTTCACAGGTCATCGGATGATGTCAATGTCCATGTCTTTACTCCACACCTCAAGTTCTGTACGAAGTTTCCCTTCAGACTTCAAACTGTCGTATCGTTTTGAAGCTTTATTCTTCCACCACTTGATCAAGTTCTCCATGTAAAACTTGTCATAGTTAATTGGATTTTCGATCAACTTATCAGTGTCACCACGAATCACTTCGCGTGAATTGGAGAAACCATAGTCACTGAAGTAAGTACGTTTCTTCTCAGTCAGAGACTTTGCATTGGCAATTGCAGCCTTGAAGTCCTCCAGTTTTGCACCCTGAAGACTTTTTTGAATCACTGCGATCATTCTCTGTTGTGTCTTGAGTTTGCGGCTGGATGCGTCCTCCTTCACCAACATCTGATCGTTGTTCCGTGTGATGAACCATTTGTTTAAATCCTTGAATACGTTGTCATGCAGAAGAGGTGTGAAATCACTCTGTGTGAGTCCTTTGTACCTCAGGTAGGGTTTGAGTCCGTCATACTGCGAGGAGGACTTTGTAGACCCGTACAGAGAGGTTGTTTCAAACAGACATATGTTGGAGTTATATTTACTATTGATCTTCTCTCTGGCTTCATGGGAACAACATAAGAGTGCAAGGAGTTTCCCACCCAGATAGTTGAAACCAAACGGTTGTGTAGGCACGATAATAAACCCCATAATGGAGTGTCTGTTGAATCGAGACAACTCTGGGGTCATACCAAGCCACTCATTACGTGGTTTGGAATTAATTGTAGGAGAACCAAATCGAACAAAACCAACAATCTTCTTGGTGTTAGTTTCTACGACAATCCACTTCAGACTCTTTCCTGGAATTGAGTCCTCAATTGAGTGAGACGTTGTGATCTGTAGTCTCTCGTTATAATATTCATTCGTAAAACTATCTTTCTCTCCTGCAGCATAGACCTTGAAGTCCATGTCTTGTGGATGCATGTCAAAAGAATCAAACATATCATCCTCTGGACCACATCCAGGGAGATACGTTGGCATCTGAGACATCCTGTCAAGTTTTATATTACGGAGATATTCATCAATACGTCCCATGTTAGAGAAGTAATCGATGAATTGATCCGCCGCATATGTCGCATCATGTAGATCCAATTGCATCAGTTTTCAAGAGCCTCCTGTAAAGTATAGGTAAGTCTCATTACACTTTGTCCCATCACACGATATCCAGTTCCAACATAAAGTTGTCCCAGGAATACAATAACAGTCATAGCACTCCAGAAATAGTAATACATTCTGGATTTCTTTTGTCTAGATTTCATTTTACATAGTCCTGTAACGAATAATCTCTTCAAAGCACTCTCCGATTGAATCACCGAATCCAGTGATATGGCAATCGTCTTCAATGTAGTTCCAGATGAATGTGCCCAACTTTTCTTTTGGATAATCTACATCCTTGGAAAACTCGATCTCAATCTTCATTTTTTCTTCAATACAAATTTACCAGAGAACTCTTCTACACGCATATGTTCAGGTTCTAATGGCCATTCAGAGTCTTTTTTATTCTCATAACTTTTTTTGTAGTTCATCAAAAGTTCAGAAACTTCAATAGCACTAATACCTTCATGAATTATATCAGATTTAAATCTGATAGTATAGAGACCTGTTTTACTACTATAGATTTCAGAGGTCATTTGAATTCACACTCACACATAATTTCAGTTAGTGCAGCCAAGAGATTGATCTCCTGATCAGCTACAAAAGCTGATTGGTATTGATATTTAGCAACAATAAGGACAGCAGCAGCAATGGAAGGACCGTCCAAGGATGGATAAAGATTGTCATAAACATGGCGCAAAAGAACACCAGGATCATTGTCCAAACTATTGACACACCATTTACGTACTTCAGAAAAGTTCTTCTCTTTGAGGTTTTTGACCAGTTCATTTACTGCGACTTCTTTGAACGTTGTAAGAATCCCCGTATCAATCTTACCACCCACGGCGTATCGTTGGCACTCATTGAGGACACGTCGCCAGTCTGGGAAGTGTTTGTTGATGAGTTCGACGAGGACTTTATTGTTGTATTCAACTCCTTCGGCATTGAGGATGTCTTGGAGTCGTTTGAAGAACTGAGCTGCAATGGCGGGTTTTTGTTTTCCTCCAATTCCGAACTCAACCACTGTGCAACGGGAGTGGAGTGGTTCGATGATTTTGTTTTTGTAGTTGCAGGTGAAGATGAATCTGCAGTTGCCATAAAACTCCTCAATAGACGCCCTAAGTAGGAGTTGTACGTCGTTTGTTGTGTTATCAGCCTCATCGATGATGATGACTTTGTGTTTAGCAGTTGACGAAAGTGATACGGTCGAAGCGAAGTTCTTTGCATTATTTCTGACCGTATCAAGGAAGCGTCCCTCATCGGATCCGTTGATGACATAATAATCTACCCCAAGTTGATGGCAGAGAGCCTTTGCAACTGTTGTCTTTCCGACACCAGGAGGCCCAGACAACAACATATTTGGAATCTCTCCTTTATCTAGGAAGGATTGAAATGTTTTTTTAGTTGTATCGGGAAGGATACATTCTTCAATAGTTTTGGGTCGATACTTCTCTACCCAAATAAAATCACTCATGATAATCAATAATAAATTTGTCTTTTAAGTGCCAGTGAATGTCATCATGCACTTGCTGCATTACATTGTGTTTGATTGCCCAGAAATCATCATCATCGTTAACAAGAACAGTGACTCTAGTTTTCACATCAACTCTAAGTGCCTTCATCATTGCACCCATTCAGGTTTGCGATCAGGGATGCGAAGGTAGTTGTCCTTCACCCAAGGTTTAGATGCGATGTACCGCCGATATGCGGTGAACGTATCTATTGTATCATCTTTTTTCCATTCGTCAGGCATAGCACGAGAGAAGTTCTCTGCCATACCCCAACAGACAATAGGTTGATCTGTCTTACGATGAAAGATCTTCTTTGCCTCAAACAAGGTCTTAGCGCACGTATGCACCTTACCATATCGTTTATTATATTCGTCTGCTAGAGAACAACCATGTTGAATCAACCAGGCAGTGTTGTAAATTGATGCAGCTGCCCACTTGGTAGAAGGGTGATTGCGAAATGCACCTTTCTCTGTAGCGTATGATTCACCGTTCGCCTTTGGTAACGTACCCCAGTCATAGTACCACTGAGAATAAATGATAGCGAGCATCTGGCATGACTCCAGAGGCATCTTGACTACGTGTTTGTCAGGAAGAACCCTTGCGGAAAGCATGGGGTCTTGACAAGTTGCAAAGATGTTCATTCTAAAGGTCTCTTAAAAGTTTGAGATACAAGGTCTGTTGCACCCATGGCTTCGTACATATACGTCGCACCAGATCTAGGATTGGTGTGTTCACCACAGGTGAAAACGTCACAGACCGCCATATTGTTTTCAGGCCAAGTATGAATCGAAATATGCGATTCGGCAAGAAGAGCGACAGCTGTTACACCATGTGGATCGAACTTATGCGACGATATGTTTAGTAACGTGCTGTTGGATAAAGTCGCAGCATTAGCAAGAACATTGCGGATGTGCGACTCATCATCTAGAAGTCCATAAGGGCAACCCTTCAATGTGAAGAGTATATGTCGCATCATCCAAAAGTAGAGTCGGGTTCCATAGCAATATAATACTTGAGATCCAGATCTCTGTGGGTGAAACGGGACAGAAGTTTTTGTGACACAACCACATTGTAAGAACCAGGCAGAACCTTGATGTTCTCTACCTTAAAGTTAAATACAAACTCATCATCGGTTTCGCCAACCACGATAGCAAAATCATTAGAACTATCGTTCTTCTTATCACGAACGACCAGTTTGACCACTCCAGCTTCACCAACAGCAGACAAATCAGGAAGTTGATAGACTGCTGCGGCTTTCAGAAGTTTGTCTAGTTGTTGAGTAGTAAGTTCAAAACAAACATCTTCAGTCGGAAGAGAGATCTCTTTTTCGGGTGGAGTAACGATCACATTAGGGTCAGCGAAGAAATACTTCGATCGCATCTTACCTTCACGAATTACCGTGTAACCATCATTTCCAAAGTCTAGTTCGGGATGTTGATGCAGACCCATACCATTGAGGAACTGATTCAAATCATAGATACCGAAATCACGAGGAATCTCTTCTTCAATCGAAGCTTCTGCGAGAATATTCTTCATCACACTGATGGTGCGAAGAGAGTTACCCTTCTTGAACAGAATAGACTGATTGATAGAGGAGAAATTCTTAAGGAGAGTCAGGGTCTTGTCAGAGAGTTTCATTGGTTCGCGGAGTTTCATCATTGGTTGTAGGTTTCACGTTGTGTGCTCTTGTCATTGAAGTGCATCAGAAGCACAGCATAGTGCAGAATCTTCATAATGTCACGACGAGCAGTACCTTTCTTATCATAACGAGAGGCATACTTGAGGATGTTAGATCGGCAGAATGCTTCACCATCACCACATGCTTCAATCAGATCAAGTGTCTGAATCTTATCATTACCAGCAGAATAGTGCTGGTTGTATGTACCGGAAATATAATCGGTTAGTTCCTTGAGGATTTCTTCCTCATTGTATTTGTATCGACTGGTTTCTTTGTTCATAGATATTTCATCATATAGAAGGGACCAAGCATTAAGCATTTGTTCTTTCTCATTCATTATATCAGGCAACCTCCCCATCGTCAATCTTCTCATCGGAAGTGGTGTAATCAAAATCCCCATCTACTTTGTCATACAGTTCGATAAAGGCTTGTTTGGTTTCGGCATCAAATCGGTTGATGCAGACATTGATGGCTTTGTGTTTGTCACCAAAGATACCGTAAGCTCGAACGATGTGAACCAGACGACGAGTTGAGATTAGATCTTCAATACCACCATCAAAGAAAGTCTTGCGAATGATGTCAGCCCAATCACAAAGGTGTTTGACAAAATCTTCATCGTGCTTACCAACAGAAGCAGCAACACGAAGAAGAATCTTACGTTCAGTCGCAACTGTAGGATAATCCTGTTCAAAGGTTACAGGGAATCGCTCCAAGAAGGCCTCATTGAGCACATTAGTTCCAATGAATCGTCCGTCGTCGCTACCTTTACCTTTAGTGTTTGCTGTGGCGATGACGTTGAAACCAGAGACAGGTTCAATCCATTTTCCGATCTTTTTAAGGAATACTCCTTTCCCTTCAAGAATTGACTGGAGACAGAGAATTTTGTTAGAAGCGAGGTCGATCTCATCAAGGAGCAGGATAGCACCTCGCTGGAGGGCCTCAATGACCGGGCCATTGTGCCAGACGGTGCTGCCATTGACAAGACGGAAACCGCCAATAAGATCATCTTCATCAGTTTCAATAGTAATGTTTACGCGAATAAGTTCCCGACCCAGTTGAGCACACGCCTGTTCAACTGAGAAAGTTTTTCCGTTACCGGAGAGTCCAGTAATAAACGTCGGATAGAATACACGGGACTTAACAATTTTTTTAATATCACTGAAATTGCCAAAGCTGACGAAGGAATCATCTTTATGAGGGATAAGGTTTTGTTCGATTGCTGGAAGTGCATCGGGAGCACTATACGATACTTCCAGTTCTTGCACAGTTTCCTTTGTTACTTCTAGATTCCATTTGCCACGACCAACTTTAAAGTCAGTTAATTTGTTAGTAATGGTTTGATAGTTAAAGTCATTCATCTGACAGAAAGCTTTGATCTCTGCAGATGTAACAGTCTCACCATAAGATTCACGGAGACAGTCGATGACGCTTTCTTTGGAAAGACCCATTGGGGTGTTTGTTTGAACTGAAGTTATTATAGTACTAAAAAGGGGGTCAGAAGACCCCCCAGTGGACAGTTTAGAAACTGGATTTACCAGATTCCTGGTTGTGCGCCAGGAGCACTGTTACTGAAAGGAACAGTAAGTCTAGTTCCTTTTCTACCATCTCCAGGACGATCTAGATGTAGATTTGGTCCCTCTGAACCATCAGGCATTGTTGTTTGTTGTACCATACTACCATCAGGATTTTTCTTAATTATTTTTCCTGGTTTTGGAGTTTCACTTACAAATTGTTGAAAAGTTTTCATCAAACTCCTCTCAGGTGAGGCGCGGCCTTATACAGAGGTTTGCCATCCTTACCCTTCATACCAGATTTGAAGTTCTGGTATGCTTTGGTGTTACCCATCTTATCAGCATTAGTTACAACGTATGCTTCATTTTTTGGAGTAGCAACAAGTGGTTTACGTGGTTCAACAGTAGTTGACTTCATCGCTTTAGGATTTAATCTTTGAAGGAAACCTCCCACCCGGTCTCTAATCCCTCTCAGAAGTTTGTCACCAGCAGGTTCTTTGCCGCCAGCAGTCATCTTCATGGTTGTACCTTTTGGAGCAGCATCTGCTCTGATAGCAGCAGTATACTCCATAATATCTTCTTTAGTTTCTTCATCCAGAAGAGTCATAAGTTGAATTGCAATGTCTTCAGAACATTCATGTTCACTCATCAAATGACCCTTAACAATATCAAAGAGATCTGCACCAGCTAATCTTAAACCAGGCTTGGGAGTTGGTTTTTCACCAGGAAGGTGCGGACGACCACCAGGAGCTTTAGGAGTTCCAGGTCTATTAGGTTCACCAGGAAGAGCAGGACCCTTCATCTCAGAGATTTTTTTATAAGCCTCAGCAAGAGAAGATGGAGTCGCGGCAGAACCATATTGACTCCTAGAAAGATCTTGCTGAGATCTTTGTCCAGATGGTGTCATGCCACTGGAAATCATATCCTTAGAAATTCTATGATCCATTTTCGACAATACTTTTTAAGTATTTAGTCAGGCAACTAGTTCAATAAACTCCCCAAGAATTTTCTTATTCATCTTCTTAGTGCGTAGACTCTTGATGAACGCACTCTTTATTTGAGTTTTAGTTGCATCATCCTTTACCTCAAACTCAGATTCTTGCGAAAGACAACTAGAGGACAATGCGAAGTAAGAATTGTAATAAGAACTTTTAATTGTGCAAGAACGATTCTTTCTCCAACTGACACGAACTGCTATCTGTTGATCGATATCATTGATATATCGTCGGATAAACTGATTAATATCGCGACCCTCCAAGACACGAATACCAATAAAGTTTACAGTTTTAAAAGTATTGCGAAGCTGACGTAGGAATACATCGGAGTGTGTCCACCACGTTCCTTCCATATTGTATGTAACACCAGAGCGACGATCACGAAGAACTGTAGCATCATCAGTGCGTCCCATACCAAGATAGTCTTCGTCATTTACACGAGGGAACTTTTTGTGATATCGGACACCGCAAGCTTCACCATCACTCAAAACAATACATTGAACTTTCTCAACACCATTCTTTTTCTGGAACTGAGGAAGGATCTGATGCAATGCAATAAAACTCTCACACAATGGAGTTCCAGATAAAGTCATACCTGTGGGAACATGATATCTAGGGCAATAAAAGTGAAAAGCACGAGCAATACGAAACACATTGATCATCTGTTTTTCCAGAGTCTTATTGTTAACACTACTGTTGAACAGATTCATCATAGAAAATGTAGGGTCAACACAAATAAGTCCCTCTTTCTTTTCATATGCATATTCCATGAATTGTCCCTTGGGATATTCATTGGTGAATGCATAAACATCGAAAGGAATAGAAACCTTACGGCAGAACCAAATCAAGTTATAGAGTTGTTTGACCGTATCTTCCATGACGTGTGCCATGGATCCTGACCAATCAAGAATGAACACCAGACCATGATTCTTACCATCAGGAATCACGGATACTTTTTTGAACAGATCTTCGTTGTACTTGTAGGTATGAAGTTTCGTAGTATCAAGCACTCCAGTCCGTGATGTAGTGGCACGATTATAAGAACTTGCAGCTTTGCGACACTCAAATTCCTTTACCAGATAGTTGACTTCTTTCTGTGCAGACTTCTTGAATTCATAGAAACTCTGGTCACTGATTTCAAAACACTGATCATCAAACTCTTCCCATTCAGCCTTACAACGTTCATGGATATCTGCATTAGGAACAATCACCATGTTTAGGTCAAGTTCAGGAATTTCAACGTATTTGTTTTCTACCGCAAACGAAGACGTTAGATCTTTCAAGGATTCACTGAGACGATCAACAGTCTCTGCAATCGGTTCATGATTTTGACCACCACCATGTCCCGATTCCTCTAGTTGAGAATTTTCCTGATTACTTTGTTCTTCAGATTCACCAGAATCTTCAGAGTCTGCAGAGTTCTCAAATGATGACTGTTGTTGTGATTGATTTTCATCTTGACCAGAACCAGTAGGAGGCAGTTCTATGGTTTGCGTTTTCTCTGGTTCAGGTTTGTTTTTGCAGTAGTTGTAAAGTGTTTCTGCAGCTGACAAGACATCTTCAAAAGTCTCACATTCCCAAATTTCACTAAGAATTTTTTTCTCTTCAGAGTTAAACTCAATGTCAACAAAGTTACCGATTTTGAAATGCAGATTGGTACGATCTGCAAGATTCATGTTATTGATATCAACATCCTCAATCTCAAAAAAGTCCTCATCAGCAAGTTCGTTGTATCCACGATAGAAAGACTTTGCAAGACCTGCATATCGACGTTTCATTAGTTTCTCAATTCGAACATCCTCCACAATATTGACAAAGGAATGGGGGATGTTTTCCGGTAGATCTTCGTTGGGAGTAAAAAGTGCGTGACCAACTTCATGTCCTACCAGCATGTCATAGACATCATTGCTGGCCTTGTCCCAAATAGGTAAAACCAGAACGCGAGTCTCAACGTTGAACTGCGCCGTAGGACATTTCTTATGTTCAACAATCAGATCTTCAGTCGCCAGGAGTTTGGCGAGTTGAGATTTGATTTCATGAGACACCAAAGACATAAGGTTTGTTTCGTATGGACTCATAATACGACGAAACCCGCTTCTTGTGCGGGTTCATGTGACACTTTTTAAAGTGTCTGAGGGCCTCTCTACGTGCTCTCATCGCTTGTGGTTTGAGAGTAGGTTTCTGTTTTTTCTTAGAGTGGTGTTGCCAATTAGGGGTTGTCATAGAACCATCCTGGAAAATCCTTTGACTTTTTCAAAACGAATCAACCCATCAAATTTATCATGCAATGACTCTTTGTGGGAGATGACAAAAATGTTTGCACCTTTGATGACAAATCTTACAATCTTAAGGAACTCTTCTGTTCCCATTCCATCCAGAGAACTATCGAACACTTCGTCCATGATAAGAAGATTTGTATTTACTGAATTCTTGAACCTAGCAACCTCTCTCCATGTGAAGAGAAGAGCTAGGTCAATTCTCATTTTTTCACCTTCACTAAAAGATGCATAGGAAAAGTTTTCATGAATGGGAGACTGCACCGTTTCATTGAACTCTTCGTCTAGTTTGAAGTTGATGTAAAAATCCATCATCTGGAGATACTTATTAACCTGTTGGTTGATAAGTGGAAGATACTTTTTAATGATCTTGGTTTTTACGCCACCATCTTTGAGAAGAGTATATGCAAAATCGTGATACTGAATAGTTTGTTTTTTCTCTCCTAGTAGTTCGTAGGTGTCTCTTAAGTTTTTATTAAACTCCGTTAATTTCTCATGTTCAGAATTTCTGTTTTCAAGTTGAGTGGTAATAGTTTGAATTTCCAACTCAAGATCTCTGACTTGTCTTTGGTATCCAGAGATCTTAACATTGTTCTGAGAAATCTCATTAGTTAGTTTTGTTACCTCTTTAGAGAGTTTAAGGAATTGACGCTCTCGATCCTCTTCTTTTTGAATTGCAGTCTCTAGTTCTTGGAACCCAGACTCTAACTCCTTCTTCTTACTATGAGCGTCCTTAATTTTATTTAAGCGAAACTCTTCCGCAATACCCTGCGTACAGGTAGGGCATACCGTATTTTCGTTAAAAAACTTATGCTCTTTCGCAACTGTAGCTACTTTGTTAGAGATTTTACCTTTTAAATTTCCAAGTTTCTTTAACATTGCAGAAGAACTTTCATAACTCTGCATCACCTTTTGAAGGTCATCCATCTCTTCTGCCAGTTTGATATTGAGATTCATCGCATCATTCTCTTCTCCCAAAAGAGTCTGAATCTTAGATTCTTTATCTGCAATATTCTTCTGAGCCTGATTCTCCAGTTCCTCAATAAAGTTCTGTTGCATCTGAACTTTATCTTTCAGAGAACTCTTTTTTAGTTCTAGAGTTTTGACTTGATCTCGAACAGTACGAATCTTGTCTTTGATAATCATGTTCATCGCAGAGAAGATTTTAATGTCAAGAAGATCTTCAATAACTTCACGACGACTATTAACAGGCAACTGCATGAAAGGAACAAAAGTCGATGAACCTAGGATCACAATCTGAGTGAAAGACTTATAGTTCATTTTCAGAACATTCTGTTCCAACCACTTCTGTTGAGTGCCAGCATCAGCCATCTGATCCAACACGTTTCCATTACGATGAATCTCAAAGATATTTGGTTTCATTCCACGACGAATCATCCAGTCAGTTGACCCAACTTTAAATTCAATCTCAACCAAACAGTCTTTCTCATTCGTGGTATTGAGAAGTTGTGGTTTATTAATTTTACGGAAAGGTTTATTGAACAGAGAAAATGTCAGTGCATCTAACACCGTGGACTTTCCTGCCCCGTTACTTCCAATTACGATGGTTGTGGATTTCTCATCCAGTTGAATCTCAGTCCACTGATTCCCCGTAGAGAGAAAGTTACGCCAACGAATTTTTTGAAAACAGATCATCTTTAGGAGGAACTATAATATCTTCAGGGGTAATTACATTATACTCATAATTATGCATTTCGCAAGCGGCTACCGCCGCATCGTCATCAACCTCAACTACCAACATCTCAGGGTAATCATTGTCCGCTAACTGCAAAGCGTATCGGGTTGCATCATCCTCTTCTTCAAACATGAGAAGAACTTTATCTCCGGTCTTGCCTTCAAGAGCAAAGGCACCATCTTCCTCATATCCCTTTACAGTAAGAATAAACATTACTCTACTTCGCAAGCCTCTTTGTATACGTCTTGTAAAATAGAGGTAATGACTGACTTATCCAAGTCAACCTCAGCCTCTTGAATATATCTATTCAGGATTGAAATTGTGTCTTCAGATTCTTCAGCTTCAAACTCTTCACTCTCAATAAGTTCAAAGTTTTCTACAACCTTCAATTCAAACAGATTAGATGAGTAAAGTTTATCAATATACTTCTCAAACTGTTTGGGGTCAGTCTTTTTGCGAACAATGACTTTAACAATCTTTTGTTCAAACGGTGTAGTGTCCAACATCTGATGAGGGGTATCCTCATAGTAGAGAATATGGAACATCTTATAAGGATTACTAACAAGAGTATGCTCTAGGGTTTCTGTATCAAAAAGATGAAATCCGCGAGTATCGTTGCAATCGTTCCAAAACATTTCATAAGGGTTCCCCAAATAGAACACTGTTCCATTATCAGATCTTGTGTGGTAATGTCCGGAAAAGACTTTAGTGAACTTATCATATAATTTACAGTCCATACCATCTTCCATGATATGACCACGATGAGCTCTAAATCCATTGAGTTCAAGGTGCCCCATCGCACACTTACTACTTGAATTTTTTATCGCACGGAAACTACTCTCAGAATTTTCTGTATTGATCCATGGGATGAACAATACCTTCAATTTGTCTATCAAGACCTCAGTGCATTCTGAGTAAACTTTCACATTACCATACTCACGCAAAAGTAAATCAACTGCATTGACGTTATTAGTATTCTTATAGTACGCAGTATGGTTTCCTACAATAGTATGAACCGTGATACCCATATCACGCAAACGATCATAGTAATTGTTCTTTGCCCATGCAAGGGAAGAAAAGTCAACACCTTTGCGACTATCAAAAGTGTCTCCCATGTCTATCACAACTTTAATATTCTCTTTCTCCAAAGTAGGAAAGAAAATATCATTATAAAATTTTAGAAAGTAATCGTGGAAAAGTTTTGAGTTTTTGCGACAGCCAAAGTGTTGATCAGTAATAATGGCTGTCTTCATTGATAGTACATCCTCGTTTGAACTGCGTCCTTGATACTATTATAATCAGAACTGGACCCGGCCATCATACCATCATCTGAGAATACTTCATCATAACCAGACCTCTCAAGAATCTTGGTTTTGATTTCCAATTGTTTCTTTTCCTTCTGAATCCGTCTCAGAAATGCGTAGTGAATAATTTGTGTGAAGTATGCAAACGGGTTGGAGGACTTCTCAGGATTGAAGTTGTTGATATATTGAACACAGTTCTCAATCCCATCACAAACCATATCGTCCTTGAACATGTAGTTCACGAAGTTTGGTTTGTATGAAAGATGGGTAGCAATCTTTAGGAAGCATTCACCAAGGTAATTTGTAATACGAGGTTTAGGTTCTCCTCTCGTTTCCGCAAGAGCAACTTCTTCCTTATATGCGATGATCGCAGCAAGAAACTCTTTGTTGTTTACGTAGTGTTCGGATCTCTTCCTAGTCCTTGGCATTACATTAGACATTGGTATGTTTATCATTCATAACAATATTATATCATACTTATCAGGCTTGACAAGTACTGATTCTATGTGTAGACTAACTCTGTCAAGGGTGATGAGACAAATTAGCTTTGATTAAAAAGCTTCTCTAGAGATTCTCTTGCATCTTTGACACTCGACACGTAACCCATCTCCTTTGTAATTTTATTGGGTTTAGGCATCTTGATATTATAGTAGTAAGCCATTGCAAATCGAGTATACGTGTGTGCAATGTCTTCGTCAAAGATTTCACTAATAGTGAGTACTTTGTCCATTCCCACTATATATGTGGTTTCTCTACCAGATTTAATCCAGGGTTCCACCTTAACAATATTGACGTTCATTCTTCTAGATGAAGAACTGTTCATCATTGCTGGACATTCTACAAGGATTTGATCTTCTTCTAATTGAGTTACCTTTGCTACTATTTCTTCTCCCGATACTAACTTAATAACGGCGAGGAATTCTTCTGACATGTTTTTAACGGAATAGTGAGTATTTCATAATTAAAATTCTCTTCATTGTAAATTTTCACTCTCTCCATCAGATGATTTAGAGTATAATTTTTTGAAGAATTGTATGTGATGTCATCAGCGATATCGAATAGAGTGGCCTTAACCTTATTATCCCCTTTTCTAAGGACTCGTCCTATACTCTGTAAATTTCTTACTCTGGATTTGCTTGGTGAGGCAAAGATGACGTTGTGTAATCGTTTAATATTGATACCAGTTGAGAATGTTCCGTATGATGCAATGATGATTGCGTCTTCTTCCTGTTCTGTGATGGAACGAACTAGTTCCCTATCTTCAGTATCAACACCACCGTGAACGAAGAAACACCTTCTAGTTTCCTCCTTGTACTTATTTATTAGTTCAAATAACAATGCACCATGAGCTTCCACTCGACTGTATAATACAAGTGTGTTACCTTTTTGATCTAATGCTAAATTTTTAATAAAATTATTTCTTTGATTGTGACCAATAAGATATTGAATTTCATCCTCATACTTTTCAAATTTTTGTGGAGGATGTTTGAGTGTAAGGATTTTAATATTCAGTTTAGACAAATATCCTTTAGTCATCAAATCATCAGTGCTGATAATTTTATACGATGGTCCAAAGAGTCCTTCCAATACCCACTTATGAGTTTGTGTTCCATCCAGTGTTCCTGTGAAACCAAATCGATACTTACAGTCCAACAGTTTGGTCATGATACCAACCAGAGATTTGGACTTGAACAGGTGAGCTTCATCACCAATTACAACATCAAATCTTTCAAAGAAAGACTTCTCTAGTTTGTATATCGATTGCCATGTTGTGATGACAACTGGTTGGTCTGTAATCTTTTCACGACCAGAGTAGATCTTATGGCAATATGCATCTGCATCCCAACCATAATCCTGAAAGTCTTTATGCATTTGTTCTACCAATGATGTGGTAGGAACAACAATCAAAATATTTTTGTTTTTGTTTTCAAAGTATCTCACCAGAGAGTAAATCATCAAAGACTTACCAGAAGCTGTTGGTGATATCAGAAGTTTACGATTGTGTCTCAGTGCATCATATACACCTTTAATTTGATACCCGCGTGGTTTGTGTGCAGAAATACTTTTCATGTAGTCTGCAACCCCTTCTGGCGACACTAGGGCGTTCTCTTCAATTGGTAATCCATAGAACTTATTTCCTTCAAATTCATATGTATACCCTTGTCTATTGCAGAAAGATATAACCTTATCAATTAAACCAACATATAACTCGTTTTTTCTAGAATCAAATAGTCGAATCTTTCCATCCCAATACTTATTTCGATATTGAGGCATAAACTTTGCCCCTGGAACATCGAAAGTAAAGTGATCAGATAATTCGTGATAAACGTGTGGTTCGGCTTCTATTGTGATATAGACTTCATTCTTTTTCTTAATGATCAAATGAGACATTCACATATCTTCAGTTAAAGATATTTATAGTTTATCTACGAATATCTTTTAAAACTTGATCTGCTGCTCTTTCCAATCTTGGATCTACTTTTTCTCTCTTGGGTTTTGTAGTTGGAGTTGGTTGTACAACTGTTTGAGTGCTTCTTCCCTCTCTCGCTCTGTCTAGTGCATCATCTTTTCGATCTTGTCTTGCTTGTCTCGCTTGTGATTCTGCTGGAGATATTTTACTAGATGGTCTTCGAACACTTTTAGGAGTAGGTCTCGTTGTGCCACCTTGTCCATAATCAACGGGTTGTGACCTTCTACCTTGACCCTGTTTTCTTGATTGATGTATCAAACCCGCAGCACCAAGTGCAGCTGCGGCACCACCAACAATCTTAGGAACAATTGGTGCAATGAAGGGAAGCGCTAGAGGCACCGCTTCAGTTAAATCTTTTTTAAAATTTTTATAAGATTTCATTCTTGCACCTTATACTTATATTCTAATACTATTCTATATAGGAAATCTTTTAACATCGACAACCTCTGTTGTTCCAAAGGATGACCTCCTGGCCATGTTTCTATGGTTTTACAAACAGCACGATAGAGGGTGTGAACATCACTGATACCTAACTCTAACTCAACATATGGGGGTTCTTCATCATTAAATGGTTCTTCGTATTCATAGTCCATTAGTTGTACCCTGCTTGGAACTTGTGCCATTCAATAGAATTCTTAATTTGATACGTGCGGTTTGAAATCTGCTTCAGAATACTATCAAGATAACTAATCATTGTGTCATAGTATTGGATCTTCATTGATGACTCCGAAAGTTTTTCATCTGCATCAAGATACTTTTGCATCGTGTCTTTGTCTCGAATTTTTTTGGGAAATGGATTTTCAATATAGACATCTGGGTCAGCTTTTCCTGAAAAGTATTCATATCGATCATGTCGAATGTTCTTTTTCAATTGTTCAGCTTTTGCACGTAGAAGAATCAAATTATTCATCAATTCATGATACTTAGCATGAAGTTGAGGAACTTTCAGTGACTCTTCATGGAGATTATCAATATCGATTTTGGAATCTTCTTCCCACATCGACTGAATCATGTCAAGGTTTAGAATCATCTAGTATCGCCAATGGTTGGTTTGTTATCTAGTCTAACACCATTTCGATCAGTTATCTCATATATGGTATATTTGAAACTGACTTGTGCAGTGAAGTATGAATAGTCCCTATCACTCACATCAAACTCAAGTGTAGAGAGGGATGTTGGAAAGACATCCTTAAATTTAACAAGAGTATTTGGTTGATAATTACTATTTAAAATTTGTAAAGTCGCATCAGAAGACTCAAAGTATCTTGGATCTGTGCGTTCAATATCGTTAATAACAGAGTATGGGTCTTCTGTTCTCAATGTGTTGTATTGTTCTACAGATTCTGGATATCCAAGGCCAGTAATCCATTTATAAATTTGGAGATAATTCTCCATGTTCTCATCAATTAAGAATCTAAGATTCAGATCATCATAAAGAACCTTGTCACCAGGAACTGCAATATCCTTCAGATATGTAGCTTGTACTGCAGTTCCCATACTGATTGAGGGAATATTTGCAGACTGGCACATAAAGTCAACCTTCGGTGCCTTTGAAAGGATAAATTTGAACCCTACAGGAGACATGTAGTTCCTGTTGGATATTTGTTTTGCAAAGGGAGATTGACTCATGAGAGTTTTATTTGTATTTAGATAAAAAAAGAGGGGTCCGAAGACCCCCCTTGCACTTCCTTCACACTGAAGGTATTTAGATCACATAAGGTTGCTAACGGTAACGCGACGATAGTAGCGGTTGCTGTTAACGGTAAGAGTGCCATTACCCTGGGTTGTACCCTGGGAGAATGGGTTCTCAACCATGCCATAACGAGTCTTGAAGCCAATTTTTGGCTGGAAGGTGTTCTCGCCGACGGCGCGTACCATCTGCAGAGGTACGTAAGGGCAGTAGAAGAGACCAGCGTCATAAGGGGAAGCACCCTTATAACCGATGACATAGTACTGATTTGCAGCACTGTTGGCAGCATATGGGTCAATGTAGACTCTATACTTACCATTGATTACACCAGCGAAGGTGTTACCAGTGTCATCAACGTTGAGGTTAGCGTTAAGAGCAGGGGTGTAGTCCAGAACACCAGCCATGGTCAGTGCAGAAGCAACGTCTGCAGAACACATGATGATGTTACCCTTCCCTCTACGAGTTCTCTGGGCGATTGCGTTCGCATCTCTTTCGATCTGGAACAGGAGACCCTTGAACTTCTCAACAGACCAACGACCGTTGGAGTCAACGTCGAGGTTGAAAGTACCAGCCTGAGCGGTGTTGACCTGAGCACCAGTCTCAGCAACTTTGTAGATGGTACGGATGACTTCGCGGTTGATCTCAGCAAGAATCTCAGTAGAGAGAATGTTTGCGAGTTCAGCCTCAGCGTTCAGACCGTGAATTGCCTTCAGGTCCTGAGCCAGTTCCATTGAGTACTCAGCTTTCAGAGCACGGGACTTGGCGGTAACGGTGACCTTCTCGATCGAGAAAGCCATTTCGTTGAAATGGTTGCTGCTTGTACCAAGACCTTCAGCGTCGTCGGTACGCATACCCTGACCAACATCGTAACCAACTTGGGTTGCGTTGCTGGAAGGATTCAGAGCACCAGGGTTGGTTCCACTCTGAGCGGTAGTACCCAGACCAGTTGCAGCATTAACGAAACCGTTAGTCTGCGCGTTGGTCGAAGCCTGACCAGAGAATGCAGTATCTGCTTCGTTGAAGAATGCTTCAGTACCCAGTCTAGCATCAGCGTTGGTTCCGTCAACATAACGGGAACGCATCGCGAAGATGAGTCCAGTAGGAGCGTTCATTGGTTGAACGCCAGCCAGGTCATAAGCGACCAGGTTAGGCATGGAGCGTCTGATCAGGGAGATCAGAACAGGGTCGAAACCAGCAACAGGGCCGGTTGCGGTGGCGGATCCAGTGTATCCACCGTTACCGACGCTCATAGTAGGAGCTTCGGACAGGAATGATTTTTCCTCGGAAAGGAATCTCTCTTGGTTCTCCAGGAGTTGGGCAGTTACTGCACGACGATGGGAATCCTTAATTGGATCAAGTCCATCATGTTCAAGAAGGGGTGCCCACTTCTCCTGCAGATGTTCGGCATTGAACATTTGCGTTTACCTAATGAATGTGTACGTTTGTTATGTTAATAAAGTTGAGATCACTTCTGAACTGATCTGGAAAGTACCTGCATGTAAGCTGCCATAGATCCGGAGACCTCTTGGTCAGTGCTTTCGGTCAGGACTTCAGAATCATTTCTCTTAGGAGAAGACTTGAAATACGACTCTTTCAGAGTCTCAAGCTTACCCTTATAAGACTCTTCACTCTCAAACTCTACACCCTCAGCAAGGGAAGCGAGCTTGTCTTTCTGAACAGTCGTCAGACCTTCAGCGACATCGGAAAGGATACCACCAGCAGTTGCCTCGGAGAGACGCTTGTTGATCGAAATATTCTTCTCAATTTGCTCGTTGAGTTTTGTCTCCATTTCATCTAACTTGTCTACCATAGACTCAACAACATCATATTTTTCTTCAGGAATAGTTACATAATGATTTTCAAAAAGACCCTTCATTCCTTCAAGGAATGATTCGGTCATTTCGGTTCTAAGGCCGTGTTCGACTGCGATTGCATTTTCGGTGATCCACTCGTCAGCGACATACTCCAGATAGGAGTCAACACGCTCGACCAATTCTCCCTTCATTGCTTCAACTTCTTCTACAAGTTGAGCTTCGTAGCGAACTTCGAGGGCCTCTCTGATTTCGGTTACTTTAGACTTCAGAGCAGCTTCGAAAATAGTCTTGGCTTTATCTCTAAACTCTTCGGAGAGTTCTTGTCCACCGAGAAGAGCATTAACGTCTTCTTCGACATCAACGTCGTCGGTGATTTCGGGGAGTTCTTCAGCAACAATCTCTTCGACTGTTTCTTCTACAACTTCCTCTTCTGTAGCTTCGTCTTCAGCGATGATTTCGGTATCCTCAATCTCAGACTCTTCTTTTGAAAGAGCGCCCTTTACGGACTTGAGATTTTTGGCATGACCGCCTTCACCACCTGGGTCCTTAAGTTTTGCACTATCGTCATCTGGACGATAGTTTTCTGGAGTAGGACCGCCGAGATCTTCATAACTTACACCAGCCATAGTCTGCATAGGCTCAGCAGGTGCAGCACCTCTGGTCACGGCGTTCTCCATTTCTTGTAAATTCCTCTTACGGGACATCTGAACTCTCCGATTTAACCTTGTAATTAAACTATATTTATTTATAAATTAGAGATTTGCTAAGAAATCCTGGAACAGATCTAATTTCTGTTCGTCAAGTTGATTTTGATCTACAAGAGTATTGATTCTCTTATAGGTTTTTTGTGCATATCTTTCGCGAAGAATGCCGCCATCCCAGACCCACTCTTTGCCTTCCATGATACCATCTACAAATGCATCAGGTGCAGATGGATCAGCAACGATGTCGGCAGCAGTAGCAAGAGTAAAATCTTCCCCTACTACACTGTATCCTTCACTACACTTATTTAGTGAACCAACACCACGAGAAGATACACCCAACTTAACTCCCTCACCGAGGAGAGACTTAGCGATGTTACCCATGGGGGTGGAAAGAATTTGTGCCTTTCCAATGAAGTTATTTCCCTCTTGACGAAGAGAAGTAATCTTGTGAGAAACACGATCGAGGTTGACGGTAGGACCATCGGGATGACCGAGTTCACCAAGAGCACGGCCCTTCTGAACGAAGTTTTCGTTATAACGATTCACTTCGTTAGTAAGAGTTGAGATGGGATACATTCTCCCATTGCGGTTCTTGATTTCTCCTTGAAGGAATACACCTTCAATAAAGAGATTCTTTTTACCGTTGCGTTGTTCAACGATAACCTCAACGGTTTCGATTTCTTCTCTAATTAGTTTCATTAGCCTTCGCCTGAAATTTGTACTTGTTGTGCGTATAGTTTGCCAGATCCACTGTCAGTTCTAGCTGCAACAACTAGGGTTTTTCTTGCCTTCGCATCAGTGAATGATGCATCAGCGGCTGTCAGAGCTCTGCTGTCATAATCAATGGTTAATCTCTCAGAGAAATAACCATATGTATTTGCACTGCTGTTTACTGCTAATACTTTTCCTGTTGTATTAAAACCAGTTACTCCTGTCACACCAGTAATGGTGAGAACATCATCTACTACAAATGGATTTCCAGTACCTTCAGGGAGGTCGATAGTGGTTATACTACCAGTTGAAATACCAGCAATAGGAGAAGAACCAGGGCTTAACGCAAGAGTTGCGGTGGTTCCTGCAGGAACAAAATAGTTGGCAGTAGTAGCAACAGCAGTGGTTCCAATAGCAACGTGAGCGTTTTGCGAAAGTGCAACAACTCTCAGAGTATCTGACTGAACAGTAAACTGTGCAGACTGTGCTGATGTGGCTGAAGTATTAAAATTAATACTATCTCCAACTGGTGAATGTGCCATTACTCGTCCTCTTCGGTTTCTAATTCATTGTCAATTTCACCGATTTCATCTGCATCGGTCTCATCATCTTCTTGATCCTCAAGACCAAACATAGCATCTGCTACATATGGTCTAGCGAATTCAATCCTTTCTGCAGCTTTTTGATATAACGCATTTTTAATTGCATCACTTACTTCAGACGGAGAATCATCCGCAATCATCAAATCCATTAATTCATCCATAGATCAATATGTGTATATCTATGTTTTTATTTATATCTCACCACCTTTGGGTGCTCCTGGAGACTCAGGTGCTTCGATTGGAGTTTCGTCAACTTCCATATCTTGAGGGAGATTGCCCATGCCACCCGCAGATTGTAAAGCCATATTTGCCACCATCATCTCTTCTTCAGATGGAGGAATGATTCCGGCTTCTTTCTCTGCAGCAATCTGAACATCTTGTTCAATAATTTCTTGATCAGTTTGACGCAGAACCTTACGACGGACATAATCAACAGAGAAATACTTACCGATGTATGGATCTGCACTTGCAAGAATACCAAGTCTTTCTTGCATCAACTCAGCATCCTTCAGTTCTGCAAAGTGATTATCATAGAGATAATCATACTGAATATGATCACTCATGCTGTCCCATTCTTCAGGAGTCACAATGTTCTTCAGAATCAGTTGAGTTCTGAGAATGTCATGGAAGAGATGACTGAATCTCTTTCTCATTCTTCCAACAAACTTACTGAACTTCAGTTCATCACGCAGGATCTCAGAAGAACGACCGAGACTAAATCCACTGTCGATATTTGTTCTAGACTCTGGAACCTGTAAAGAACGATACAGTTTCTTCTGGAAATATTCAACGTCAGTCAATTCACCAAGGTTTTGTCCACCTGGAAGAGTGGTGATCTCTGTTCCACGACCACCCTCACGACGTGGAAGCCAGAAGTCTTCCATCATGGACATGTATTTCTTGTCATCGCGCATCTCACCAGTTTGTGCATCATAGGTGAGTTTGTTACGATAACGACTCATTACCTCTTTGAGGTATTGTTCTGCCTTTACTTTGGGGAGATTGCCAACATCAATATAGAAAATACGACGTTCTGGAGCACGCGATAGTCTATAGATAACCAGACTATCTTCAATCATGCGAAGTTGATTGAGTGCTTTAATTGCCTTGTGGAGATATGAAAGTGTCGTTTTCTTATTTCTGTCTACCAAACCAGAAGTGCAATATGCAACAGCATCTTTAGCAATCTTGACAGCCTCAGTTTTCTGGCTTGTGACTGTTACCGATCCATATGAGTTTTTGACGTTTCCTGGGTTGTAAATAAAGTATTCTGTGATACCAGGAAAGTCATATTTGGTGGGATCATTATCCAAACCGGGACGTTGACTCAGGGCAATTGCACCTGCGTTTCCATCTTTCTTTTGTTCACGAACAAACTTTACTTTCGCCGCATCCATGTAACGAAGTTCCTTGATACCCTCTTCAGGTTTTGCAAGGTCAATTACTTTATGGTAGTAAAGACGACCGTCTACATACCAATTTCTAAAAATTTCGTGAGACTTTTTGTCAAAGTCCAACATTTCTTTGATGAACTGAAATTCAGTTCTAATGATATCTTTTACCTTATCACTTGCATTTAAATTAGAAAGTTCAATCTCTATAGGAGAGTCATTTAAATCAGATACAATAGCTTCACTAATAATATCCTCAATGGCACTATCCACTTCTGGATGAAGTGCCATGTCGCGATATCGTTTTAGAAGATCGAATTCAGTTTTGAATACACCCTCAACATCAAGATATTGACCATAAAACCCAGACGCAAGATAGTAGTCTGCCCCATCCTCGTTATTTTCGGGAATGGGAGAGACTACCGTCTTGGCTGGTTTCTTATATGAATCGTCAATTGAAAAGCCAAAAAGAGAAGACATTTTATAACTTGATTATACCCTGTGTATAGAGGTATTTATCAGGTTGTCAGGTCAGGGGATTCGGCATCTCCTTGACCAACTCTAAAGGCATCCCACCATTGGACTTGGAACTGAACCTGGAACTCTTCGATCGCATCAGTCGAACCATAATCCAGAGGGATTGGGCTGACTTGAGTTGGATAGATTCCGTGGAACTTATACTTTCTCAGAACAGGAATTGTTTGTGTACCATCCTTAGAAACTTTTCTACCAAGTTGGAATACATCTGCATCACTTTGATAAGCATTAGGATCGATGTTACCAGAATCATATTCATGATTGTTGATAGCATTCGACCATCTTTCCATCGCAGAACGAATGGAGAAGTCAGTATCATTGATAATTGTAACAGTCCAAGGATCAAAGGTTCTGTCTCCAGCAACGTGAAGAACACGACCTCTGAAAGCAACTGGAATGTCGCCAACGTTAGAAGCAGGAAGTTCAGCAGTTTTAATCATAAACCGCATCTTTTCTTGTACTGCTTGCTCGCTTAATCCACCTGGGGAAACGAGTACTCCAAGAGCACTAGGGAAGTTAATGTTAACTTCAAATAGATTGGGGCGGGCGCCGCCCCCAACCAACTTACCCTTGAAATCATCAATGGTTCTTTCTCTAAATCTGATAGCCATTTCGGTTAAACTCCGTTAGTGTTTTATTGTTATAATCAAACTCTACCGATCACTTCTTCAAACGCGACACCAGTTCTAGTAGCAACAAAGGTAAGACCGATGAAGTTGATAGAACGTGCAGGTTTGATGAAGATGTCAGCCTTGAATTCATTGGCATCAATAACGTCAGGAGTGTTATTTGTCTCATCACAAATAACAACGAAGTCAGAAATACCTCTCTTGGCTTGAACGTCGCGGAGGAATGGTTCGACAATGTTGCGGAAGTTCGATCTTGTAATGTCGTCGTTAAACTCAAACAGTTGAGTTCTAGCGGCAACTTCAATTGAAGCTTCCAGGGTGAGGAATAGTCTTCTAACGTTGATTCTGTCAAATGCAGAAGCAAAACTGAGTGCAGTCTTATCACCAAACAGAACGAATCCGCCACCAGGTGAGAAGATAACTGGGTTAACTCTTCTGGTGTACAAAGTGTCTCTTTGAACTTTGCTTGGATTGTATGCAAGTTTGACAGTGTTGAGAATTGAACCTCTCTGAGAACCTGCAGGAGAGAACCATGGGAACTGTTCCTGAGAAGTTCTAGCCATCAGACCAGCAATATCAGCGTTCAGTGGAATGTATCTGAACTTATTGTTGAATCTGTCAAACTGATACTTATATCCAGAGTCAAATACAGCATAAGATGAAGAAGTCAGTGCATCAAAATACTTGACTACGTTATCTGTTTGAGTTTTTGGACTCGTGACATCAACAACAGACTCTCTATGAGGAGAGAGAACTGCAATACAATCTTTTCTAGATTCTGCCAGTTGAATCAGTTTGTTTGACTTAGCTTGAGACCGTGCAAGACTACCTGTGACACCAGGTCCGTTAATGAGGAAGTTAATAGAATATTCTGCCTCATTTTCAAACAACTCATATCCACCAATGACATCACCAAGGGAGGTTGCATAACCACCTTCGTTGTTTGTTCCGGAATAATCCTTACCACCACCTAACTTATAGAGGGTGTTACCAAGACCATTGAAAATAATGTCTTGAGTATCTGTACCCCAAACGTTCTCAGTGGAAGTTGCGGTAAATCCGGTGGAAATGCCAGATGCGATGGATCCGTTACCGGTTGCAACACCAACAAAAATTTGATTGGAGTTGTCAGCAATATACTCTTTATAATATACTCTAGATCCAAGAGAGTTTACTGTGTCTTTTGCTTTAGAAAGGAAGGCATGTTTCTCAAGAATTGTTCCAGCGTTACCAGAAATAGAACCTTTGTCGTCAACAACAACAACGTGGATTTCGTCGTTCTTGGAGTTTCTTGCGGCTGCGTAACCACTAGTTCCTGGTTTTTCTGCAACAGACTTCCAGAGAATCTGTCCGTTGTCCAGTTGAATGAACTGATTATCGTACCAATCTTGCTGAGAAGTTACAGATGCAACTGTCGAAAGACCTGCAGCAGGTGCTGCGAGTGTAGAAGTTACTGTACTGATTGAAACACCAGCGGTTCCGGGAACACCGAATTTTCCGGTACTGGTTGCAGTACCTACTGCGAATGCATATGCACCACCCTCGGTATAGTCAACTGGGAATACAGTTCCTGCAGCTGATACTCTGTTTACAACCTTAACATCGATTGTACTGGTTCCTGTACCGACGATGATACCTTGAAGATAACCATCATTCAGTGATGTTGTACCGACGCCTGCAACAACAGAATCTGTTGCTTGAGTTACAGCAAAACCAACCGAAATGTGACTAACGGCGTGTGCTCCGATGTTCAGGGTTTGGTCAGCGATACCGTCGATCATTGCGACCTTCAGTCCGTTTGCCCAATCTCCTGGGTTTCTTGCAGCGAGTCTGTAGGAGGAGGTAGACTCGTAATTGTTTTGATAGTCCTCGTAGGACTTAATTTTGAGTGTAGTGGTTGTAGCAACACCCACTGCACCTACGTTTGCGTTTCTGAGGTTAGCACCATCGACTCTAACGGCTCTTAGAACACCTCCATACTGGAGATAGTTAGAAGCAGAGTACCAATACTCATACTGTCTGTCGTTGTCGCTTGGTTTGCCAAAAATACTTAAGAGTTCTTGCTCATTCTCGATGAGAATTGGTTCAAGAACTGGTCCTTGAGAAAAAGGACCGCAAATGGCACCCGTTTGATCGCTAATAGCGTCAATTCTACCAACGGTAAGGTCAACCTCCCTGACCTTTACCCCTGGAGATACTAAGCCGATGTTAGCCATTTAGTAAGTCTCCCTAAAGATGTCTCATATTTCCTAAAAATATTTATAAATTTCAACGTCTCTGAATGGGGAAATCGCCAATGAACATCACCAATCGGGATAAGACCACACTACATTATCTGTTTTACGACTTTCTTTTATCCTTTTTTTAGTGCATGTTTTGCATTCATAAGAATATGCAGACGGTATATCTCCTCTTGTCTTTCTAGTTTTATAAAATCCCTCAGTTAAATCTTTTGTCTCCCCGCAAACACGACAAGTCCTTTGTTGAAAAAGAAGATGACCAGATTCAAACTGTTCGTCTAGATCCATTATCGATAATCCCACATGTAAGATCGATCGCCATATTCATCAACATGCCACCTATCACCTTCGGCATCCACAAACGATTCTTCTTCAGTTCCATCCATAATGAATCCAAAGGGAGCCATATCCTGTTCTATTTGATCTCTCTGATCTTCATATATTCTTTTTCTAACGTCCTGGTCAGTCAACTCTTTAAAGTAGTCTTGTGCTACTAACCATGCATAAATTACCAGACACATTGCAAGGTCATCATTACAACCTTCTTCTGCCTCAAATGAATTACTTTTTTGAATAAAAGTAGTGAGTTCTGCGATGATGTCATAATCATTGAAGATCAACTTATCATCTTCAATCATTGTCTTAAGATTTGAACATCCAATCTTTTTCACAGTCTTGGACATTTTTACACCCATCTGTGTTTTCGTACCAGAAAAACCTTGTCCGACAATCTGTCCCGCACGACCACGCATCGCACACATCAAAATATTTTGATACTCTAGATCATAATGTAAAATACTAGCAACTTGATCTCCAATATCATTCACTTCGCAGAGAATGTATGAGTTGTTATAAGCTTTTGCAACATCGTAGATAACATTCGGAAACAACATTGGTTTGATTTCGTTGTTCTTAAATTTGCCAACTACCTTATGTGGAAATGTGGTTATGTCAAAGATGACAAACGCAGAGTAATCAATACCCACACCACGAGCAACGTCAACAGTAAGAATGTAATCGTGATCTGTAATTGGTTGTTCGTATACATCTAAACCCTTTGAATTTCGTTTGATTGGATCTTCATAGACCAATGAACGAAGTTTAGACACATTGATTAATGTGTCAACTGATCCTAAGAACTCACATTCAAACTCGACCTTAAACTGTTGTTCTGATGTGTTTGCAATTGTTTGTTCTTTCCAAACAGAGTCTCTGCCTGGAACTTCGGACCAATGAACGTCTGTTGCTATGTATTCATTCTTGCCTCTCTCCGCATCATGCCAATATCGGTAGAAGTGATTCATACCATGTGGCGTAGACACCATAATTACTTTGGTGCTTTTACCAGAAGTAATAGTAGGATAAACAGATGCAAAGAACGAGTCAGCAATGTGATTTGGGACAAACGCGAACTCGTCGAGAAAGAGGATGTTAAACGACATACCTCGGACAGCAGATGCAGATGTAGATGCTGCCAAAATTTTACTGCCATTTTCTAATTCAATGTTTCCTTTGTTCCATACAAGAATACCCTGTTGCATCCATTTTGGTAGGTTCTCATATGCAGTTGCTAATCTAGCTAATAGTTCTCTGGCAGTAGATGCTTTGTTTGCCAGAATGCCAATGTTTACACTATCATTAAACAATGCATAGTGCAACAGATATGATACCACAGTGGTAGATTTACCAGTCTGACGTGGCATCTTACAGATATTAAATCTATTTTCATGAAATCGTTGAATTAATTTCTCTTGGAATTTGTAGAGATTGAAAGGTACAAGACCCTCATCAAGAGAAACAATTTTAATATAATTTTTTGCAAAGTATACTGGATCTTCCTTGCACTTAATAAATTCCTCAATTTGATCTTGAGTAAATTCAATCTTGGTATTTGCCTTTTTTAAATTAGGATTACCAAGATAGATATCATTGTTGCCCATCTTCTTCTAAACTCTCACTTATTGGTTTCAATCCCAATGAACCAACAACTTCTTGTTGTTTATAGTATAATTTGCAAAATGCTTTCGCAGTTTCTCTTGCGTCTACTACACTAAGTTCATCAATAGTTCTACACACCTTTTCGAACTCAAAACTCTTTGATAGAGTATTGAGTTCGATGATTTCGTGGTTCATGGGAATACGCAGAAAGAATGCCTACAATTATACTATGTAGGGAATTCAAAATTGTCAATTTGACTACTAAACTGATGTTTTGGGTTTAGATTGTACTTTTGCTTGTGGACTCATTCCGGTTATTGGATCAACTAACCTTCGACCTGCCGGAGCTGGCTCTTTCAGTCCTGGTTTCACTTTATATGGTGAAAGTGACTTGATGTCGTTCGCTGCGTTTGCTTCTTCTAGGAATTGTCTGAATGATTTCATTGAATGTGTCCTCCTTTTAAAAATTGATTAAACGTCTAGGGTTTTGGGTGATTCGTAAGGCCCATGATTTGTCGGCATGTTATATTTCTTCTTCCGGTCGCCTGAACCATAGTCGATTTTCAACTTACGGTCAACAGGGGGTTTAGGTTTATGAGATTGTCTCTCTGGTTGAGAATATGCTTCTTGTTGAAATGTTTTGAATGTTTTCATTGAACGTGTCCTCCTTTACATAAAACCAGTTGGATCCTTAGGGTCTCGAAAACGAATTTCTCTTGGTCCCCTAGTGGGGGACTGCATCTGCTGAGCATTGTATTCTGGAGCTCTTTGATTGGTGTTCATAGAAGGTTTACTGTTACCTTCGCCACCATATCTCAAATGATTGAAATCGGAGACCTTGTTCTTTCTACCTAAACCAAAGAATCTTCTATTATTACGGGAACGATGAATATCACCAGAACGAGCTCGGGGTAAAATTGGAACTGTTTGTTCCATAAACTGTTTAAATGTTTTCATTAGCAGTTCCACGCTCTGAGTGATTTTGACAGACGGTCTTCGCCAGTATTATTAGATGGTTTCTGGCGCTTACGCATGCCCTTCATTCTCGCGCAAAAAGACGCTCTACGCTTGTTCCCAACTTTCTTTGAAGGTCTCTTAAGATCGCTTCCTGGGTTTTCACGTTCATACGACTTTCTACCTTTTTCATTTAATCCTCCGGATTGATTTTTACCAGACTTTTTTGTCCAGGCTGCTCCCTCACTCTGAACTTCTACTTCCTCTTTGGGGACACAGTTAGGAACCATCTTACCACCTTTTTTCTTCATTCCAACCTGTTTGTGACTATCCCAACAGGGATCTCCATCTGATTTGCCCTCGGAGGTTAATTGT
>PYIJ01374603.1_pt1 | contig 36108 bp, 35 predicted proteins | sample 3578051 | NCBI WGS metagenome assembly PYIJ01 (sample SAMN08408021, study PRJNA431606) | Marine metagenome isolate SA_KN192-05_S13_5m, whole genome shotgun... | biome: marine; feature: oceanic pelagic zone; material: water; isolation source: surface water sample, 0.2-0.8 um fraction ... | reverse complement strand
TGTAGTTGTACCTGTTGAAGATCCTTTCAGGATAACATTGACACCAGGGATACCACCACTTCCATCATCAGAAGTCACTATACCGGATACCGTTCTTTGGGCCCAAGCTGTTCCTAGGACGAAAAGAAAGGAAACACATATTAGTACAATCCTCTTCATATAAATTTGGTTTTTAAAATGAACATATAATAATTGAAAAATTAATTCGATTTTGATTAAGTAAAAGGCAATTTATCAAATTTTAAAGAAAATAAAAAAAAAACATGACTAATGTTAGTAAAAGTGATTTTTATGTTTTAAAAAAAGAGATAAATGGACAGTTTATGAAGATAATGCAATAGAAACGATGAATTGCATTATTATTTCTAACGATTTTAGTCAAATAGTCAAAAAAATTGAAATTAAAGTGAAAATAGAGGAAATAAGTTAATTAAAGTTTAAGTAGAATAGCTGTCTTTTTGATATTTTATTTGGTGCATTTTTATTTTAATTGTTAAATATTCGGATAAATAGGTTGTAATAAGGGATTAAAATAAATAAAAAAAATAAATTTTGAATTTTAACCTTACATGAAAAGAGTTTTTTTTTGCTAAGAACTAATTCTTTTATTGTTAATTTTTTAAGATCCTTGAACCATTTTAATTAAAAATCTTTGTGATTACAAAGATATAAATCGCTAAAATTCTTTATTTTTATCAACTATTCGAAATTCAATACGTCTATTTTTATCACTCATTGTGGGGTCCATTTCAACTGGTTGAGTAGCACCCAATCCAATAAAATTTAACCGATCTGATGATATGCCAAATTCAATAAGAAAATCATAAACCGCCTTTGCGCGCTGCTCAGAAAGCCCTTGATTGTATGCAGGATCTCCTGTTTGATCTGTATGTCCTTCAATTTGAATCTGTACTCGGTTTTCAACCAAAAATGCCGCAACTATCTCAAGCTCTGATAGGGAGTTTTGTGTCAATTCATAACTATCTAATTCGAAATAAATGTTATCAAGAATCATGCTCTCTCCAATCTTTAAAGGAAACAAGGTTATATCTAAGGTGTCAGCATTTCCTGAAATGCTGTGATGTATATCAATTCTAAAATCTTCGAAAAAATATCCTTTTGCACCTGCATAAACTCCATAATTTAACCCTTCATTCAATGCAAATAAATATTCTCCCGAAACACTATCGCTAAAAGTACTGTACTTCAATTCATTCGTAAAAATATCAAAAAGCTCAATTTTAGCCTTAAGGGGTTCTTTTGAGATGGCATCTACCACTCGACCAAATATATAGCTTGAAGTACGTTTTAATAGTGAATCGCTGGCAATAGGTAACTGCACAATGTGGCTTTTTATCTTACCCTGCTCTGTTTTGAAGTCTTGAGAAAAATAAGCCATTGAGCCGTCCGCAGATATGATGAATGATAATTGATTCAAATTATTATTTATTGAACTCCCCAAGTTCTTTGGAACTTGCCATCTGCTTTCCTTAAATTCACTCATAAATAAATCAAAGCCTCCAAAACCCACCCTTCCGTTTGATGCAAAAATTAAATTTTCTCCATTGGTATGTATGAAAGGTGTCACATCATCCTTGGTTGTATTAATGATTATTCCCATATTTTTGGGTTGAGTCCAAGTGTTGGCTTTAAACTGGGTATACCAAATGTCTCTCCTACCTAATCCCCCAGGCCTATCTGATGAAAAATATAAAGTTTTACCATCAGCCTTTAAACTGGGTTGTGAATCCCAATTTTTAGAATTGACAACTTCTCCTAAATTTTCAGGGCTTGACCATACCTCACCATATTTCCTTGAAATGAAGAGATCACAACTTCCAATTGTCCTACCTTTATCACACATGGTGAAAATTAATGTACGCCCATTTGCGGATATTGAAGCTGCTCCTTCATTAAACTCAGAATAGATATTTCTGCTAAGTAATTTCGCCGAAGACCAAACACCATATTCTCTTTGACTGACAACTAAGTCTTCATCATAACTACCTGAATCACCAGCTCTTTTAGTAAATATTAATGTATTATTGTCTATAGTAAGTGTGGGGAAATATTGTGTATAAAAGCGATTTACCGATATCGGCAAAGCCTTTGGTAATAGAACTGATTTTCCTTTTTGATTGTTAAAAGCATAAGTAATACTCGCCATCAGCAACGAATCCTCTTGATCTATGAACATCCGGTTCCTTTTGAACTGAGCTAAACATTCATTGGCCTTTGAATACAATCCTTGATTAAAATATTGCTCCATCAGAATCATTAACTTTTTGGCACTAATCAGAGATTTTTCAGCCTTTAAATAATACTGGTCCAAATGATAAAAAGAAACCTCCAAATCACCTAAATTTTTATGAACACTGGCCAAAGACCAATGCGCTTCTATAAAAGAAGGCTCCTTATTTAAACATTTCTCATACAACGAGATTCCCTCGTCAAACTTACGCCCCTTAATTAATTGATTAGCAGACTCGTACCATTTTCGAATCCGAAGGTTGTCTGAAGAGTATACTGCTTGGGCACACAACTGTAGTGAATTAAAGAATAACAAAAATATCGGTAACCAACGCATATTTAAGGTATATTCATGAACTTATGGGTTTGCAAAGAGATGGACCAGCCAGGATTTTCCTTAACAAATGCAATAATCAAAGGCAATATTTCTTCTTGCTTACTCCATTCAGGCTGCAAAAGCCATTTGGCATTGGGATTCATTTTTTTACTATGTTCAATGGCCCATTTAAAATCTGATTTATGATAAATTACCAATTTTAGTTCATCACTACACTCGTAAAAGACTTCTCTAGGATTTTTAAATTTTTTTGGAGAAAAGCAAATCCAATCCCACTGCCCGGTAAGGGGATAAACGCCTGATGTTTCAATATGGGTATTTTTATCAGATGCCTTTAATTCATGCGTTAAAAGAGACAGATCATACATCAAGGGTTCTCCTCCTGTAATCACTACGATTTTTGCTGGAAATTCATTTGCCATCTTAACCAAAGTGGAAACTGAAAAAGTAGGATGACTCTTTGCTTCCCAGGATGCCTTAACATCACACCAATGGCAGCCCACATCGCAACCTCCAGTTCTTATAAAATAAGCCGGTTTTCCAACATGACAACCCTCACCTTGAATCGTATAAAAAGATTCCACAATAGGTATTTCATGAGCAAGAAGATCAGGTATGTTGTTGTTCATAAGCCTTGAGGGTATTCAACAAAAGTGATGCTATTGTCAAAGGTCCAACACCCCCAGGTACAGGAGTAATGAAACTGCACTTTGGCGCAATATTTTTAAAATCTACATCTCCAGATAATCTAAATCCACTCTTTTTTGTAGAATCTGGAATACGCGTAATCCCTACATCTATGACAACAGCACCAGATTTAACCATATCTTCAGTAACAAGACCCGGCTTACCCACAGCAACAATCAAAATGTCAGCTCTCCGGGTATATTCTGCTAAATCTCGTGTAAACTTCTGACAAATAGTAACCGTGGATTGACCCTGTTCTACCATCATCAGACTCATAGGCGCCCCGACTATACGACTGGCCCCCACAATCACACAATGCCTCCCTTTGGTCGTCACCTTATAACGCTTAAGTAATTCCATTACTCCAAAAGGTGTGGCAGGCAATAATAATGGCTGATGAGAAACAATAGATCCAAAATTATGGTTGGTAAAACCATCTACGTCTTTATTTGAATTAATCAAAGTCGTAACCTGATCTACAGAAATATGTTTGGGTAAAGGTAATTGAACAATAAAGCCATCTATATCATCATCTTGATTGAGCTGCTCGATGTGTTTCAATAATTTACTTTCTGTAATTGTAACTGCAAATTGCAAAAGGGTATACTCAAACCCCACTGCTTTACAGGCATTTATCTTACCGTTCACATAAGTGTTGCTAGCTCCTTCTTCTCCTATTAAAATAATGCCAAGGTGGGGAGCTCTTTTATTATCATTCCTGTGTTCTAAAACCCGCTGTGCTACTTCAGACTGAATCTCATTAGCTATCTTTTTCCCGTCAAGTAATGTTGCCATGGTTAATCAAGTTTAAGAACGGCCATAAATGCTTCTTGTGGTATTTCGACGTTACCCACCTGCCGCATACGTTTCTTGCCTTTTTTTTGCTTTTCTAAAAGTTTTCTTTTTCGACTTATGTCTCCACCATAGCATTTGGCAATAACATTTTTACGAAGTGCTTTTACCGTTTCACGAGAAATTACCTTAGTACCAATAGCAGCTTGAATGGCAATCTCAAACATTTGACGTGGAATGAGACCTCGTAATTTCTCACACAATCTTTTGCCCCAATCATAGGCCTTATCACGATGAACTACAGCAGATAAAGCGTCGACTTTATCCCCGTTGAGCATGATATCCAATTTAACTAGCGCTGAAATTTGATAACCGATCAGTTCATAATCTAGCGAAGCATATCCCCTTGACAAAGTTTTTAATTTATCAAAAAAGTCAAAAACTATTTCTGCCAGAGGTAAATTAAAAGTCAACTCAACACGATCTGCGGTTAAATAAACTTGATTTTTAATCTCTCCACGCTTGTCCATACAGAGGGAAATAATATTTCCAATATATTCAGATTTTGAAATAATTTGAGCTTTGATAAAGGGCTCCTCTACGTGAGAAATTTTAGTCGCTTCAGGCATTTCAGAAGGTGCACTTACAGGAATGATGGTTCCATCTGTTCCAATAGCATGAAATTTAACAGAGGGTACAGTAGATATCACAGTCATACCAAATTCACGTTCCAATCGTTCTTGAATAATCTCCATATGAAGCATTCCCAAAAAGCCACACCGGAATCCAAAACCTAAGGCAGCAGAAGTCTCGGGTTCCCAAATCAAAGCTGCATCATTAAGCTGTAATTTTTCCATAGAAGATCTTAATTCTTCAAATTCTGAAGTATCTACTGGATATATTCCCGCAAATACCATGGGCTTAACGTCTTCAAATCCCTTAATCGGCCTGGTAGTAGGATGATCTACATGAGTAATGGTATCCCCGACTTTTACTTCTTTTGCTACCTTAATACCCGAAATTAAATAGCCAACGTTTCCTGCTTCCAATGAAGTTGTTGGTTCATGATCCAATCTCAAAACACCTATTTCATCCGCATCATAGGTCTGCTCTGTACTTACAAATTTTACCTTGTCACCCTTATTTATTTTACCATTAAATACCCTAAAATAAACTTCAATACCCCGAAATGAATTATATACAGAATCAAAAATCATAGCTTGAAGAGGCTCATCCTTTATTCCTTTAGGAGCTGGGACCCGAGATACTATTGCCTTTAATATCTCCTCAATACCTATTCCCTCTTTGGCACTCGAATGAATAATATCTTCCTTGTCACATCCTATAAAATCTATGATTTGATCTGAAACTTCATCAATCATAGCTCCCGGCAGATCGATTTTGTTTAGAACAGGTATGACTTCAAGATTGTGCTCAATGGCTAAATACAGATTGGAGATTGTTTGTGCTTCAATTCCCTGGGAGGCATCCACGATGAGTAGTGCCCCTTCGCAGGCTGCTATAGAGCGCGAGACCTCATAAGAAAAGTCTACATGACCTGGGGTATCTATCAAGTTAAGGACATATTTTTGACCTTCTTCAAAATAGTCCATCTGTATGGCATGGCTTTTTATCGTGATACCTCTTTCTCTTTCAAGATCCATGTTATCAAGCAGTTGTGCTTGCATATCTCTTTCAGTAACCGTGGATGTTTTCTCCAAAAGTCGATCAGCTAGAGTACTTTTCCCGTGATCAATATGGGCAATAATACAAAAATTACGAATGTTCTGCATAGAATAAAAATAGATTTGCAAAAATAGTACTTTGCCCTGATAGAACGCATAATCATAGCCATTCATTTGTAAAATCAAGACTAATTTTATCAATATCTATTTTTTGTATCCAATATAATTGTCAATGGGCCGTCATTTATTAAAGAAACCTGCATATCCTCTCCGAACCTACCATGCTGAACCTGATGGCCGGATTGAATTGATAACTCTTGAATAAAATCCTCATAAAGTGCTTTTGCCTGCATAGGCTTTGCAGCCTTTGTAAAAGATGGCCTATTCCCTTTTTTGGTTTTGGCGTGTAAAGTAAACTGACTAACTACTAAAAATTCACTTGGGACATCTAAAGAACTTAAATTCATTTTGCCTTCAGCATCTGAAAAAATCCGCATTGGAACAATTTTTTTAACCAACCAATTCAAATCTTCGTTATTATCTGCTTCTTCAACTCCAAGAAGAATCAATAATCCCCGGTCAATAGAAGCGATTGAAACCTTTTCTAACTTTACCTCTGCATTTGAAACACGCTGAATTACTGCAATCATCGTTGAGTTAGTTGAATCATCGACTTAACATTATAAAATACAGTATGTTTCTTTTCGTTCATCGCAACCTTTAACATCGCATTTGCTACTGTGGTAGCATTAATTGTCCAAAAAGTTGAAATCCCCAAAACTTTTAAAGGTATACATACGGTTTGTATCAAAAACTTAAAAAAAAATTCCCCCCACCTCTTTTCAATACGAACCCCCAATAATAAGGATGGCCTAAATACTTTTAATCCTGGCAAATTTAGAGCCAATAATGATTGTTCACATCGTCCTTTAACTTGATTATAATAAAATGAAGATTGTTCGCTTGCCCCCTGAGCGGTAATTATCAAATAATTTTTAAAATTTGGATTCCTTTGATTTATGGTAGCTATTTTCAGTGGGTACACCAAGTCACTTTTCTCAAAAGAAGACTTGGATCCTGCCTTCTTCATTGTGGAACCTAGGCAGCAGAAAACATCATCTGCAAATAGATCCTCCGCATGCGCATCAAGGGCTTCGAAGTCAGTGATCACAATTATTTTTACTTTTTTATCATTTGTTATACTGATGGACCTTCTTGAGACCACTTTGACCTCTGTATAATCCCCCTTTGATAGAATCACCTCTAATAATGACTTCCCCACCAAGCCTGATGCACCCATGATAAGTGCTGATTTCAGTTGTTTCGCCTGCATTGCTTGATTATTTTTTATCTCACCGATTCTTGATTGAGTTCCCAAACTTTGAAAGCTTCAATGTCTAATTTAAAATTTTTGATAATGAAATAAACTATCGATAAGTCATCAGAGAACCCAAGCAGAGGAATAAAATCTGGAACTACATCCATGGGTGTTACAAAATACAGCAATCCAAAAACTAAAGAAAGAAGTGTTTTGTGCGAAAATGCACTGTATTCACCAGCAAGACTTTTTTTAATCATCCTTAAAAATAATTGAATAAGATCCATAAGTTCATTAATTTGCTTATTGCTCCCATTTATTTTTTGCAACTTCTGAGATACTTGCCAAAGTAATTCTTTAACCTGACTTTGCTCATTTATCATACGCATTGCTTGTCTAAAAATTTTTAATACTCTCTTGTTCATCTTACTAACAATTCCTTTACTTCATCTTTTACAAAAAGAATGGTTTGTTCAATACTATTCTTTTTAACGGCTTTTTCCAATATCATCTTGCCCAGGTCTAAGCCTGAGTGTTCGTCCCCCATACCCATGGCAGCCTCATTTATCAAGGTGACAGTATCCTCAATGGAGGCAGTAATATAAGACCATGCTTCATTAGACAGATAAATTTGTTGGGCCAAATTATGATTAAATTCCTGTCTTATCTCTCTGATTAAAAGATGCTGAAAAACAGTTACATTCATTTCTTTTTGACTCAGTCGGGGAATTAAATTATTGGGGTTTGATCTTTCTAAAAGTAATATAATCCGCTCATAGGCTTGAAGTTTGATAGGCAGTATCTCCTTTTGACTTTCTTGCTTAGAAGAGGAATTTAGGTCATTAAATCGTGCCTTTAATAGTGAGTTTACCATCAGAAATGATGCATATAGTACTATTCCCGCTGGTCCCACTATTTTTAATAAATCAATAAACAAATCCATATCCTCCATTTTTATTACTTATTTCAAAAATAAATAATTTCTTTTGCCAAATGATTGCTCCTATCAAAATAACTAGCCGTGCTGTAGAAGAAATATTAAATATACTCGAAACTAAAGGTATTCCTAGGGAATATTCACTGAGAGTAAGTATAAAAGGTGGACATGGCTGCTCAGGTATAAACTTTACTCTGGGATTTGATAAAAAAAAAGAGCTTGATACTGTCTCAATGATTTCTGGCATCAAGGTTCTCATACAAAAATCAGAAATTATGTTCCTTATTGGCCAAGAAATTGATTTTCACGAAGGTATTGATACCAGTGGCTTTATTTTCCGAAATTATGAAGACAATTCAACCACAGCCCGATGACAAAGTCCATGAATGGGCGGATTGTATTTCCCCACTTTTACCCAAATTTTTTTGACCTGTGGAAAGTTATTTCTTAAAATTTTAATAATTTGGTTGGCTAAAAATTCTAGTAGCGCCACTTCTTTGGACATTACTTTTGAAACCAGTTCGTATACCTTTTCATAATCAACTGTCCCCTCTAATTTATCTTCATTGGCCGCAAGATTTACATCTAGCTCTAATTTAACATCAACACAGTACTTGCTACCTATTTTTCGCTCCTCATCATGATATCCATGATGCGCGTAAAACTCCATCCCCTCTAGTGAAACAAATGCCATTTGACTTTATATTTGATCAAAAAATGAAACGTCTCCACTTTCCTCATTCACTGATCCTTCATCTTCATTATTTTTATCTTTACTTTGATCCTTATTAACATTTTTTTTGGCTTTTTTCTCTTTCTCTTTGGATTCAATAAATTCAGAGAGTTTCTCAGTTGCAGCTGTGTCGTCTTTTGTAATTTGAGGTATGGGAGTCAAAGGATCTGGTGTTACAATAGTTTCTTCTTCAGTAATTGGCGACCGTGATTCATGAACCAATTTTCTCACTTTAATTAAGTGATCTTCTAACTTAAAGCTTCCCTTCTGCTTACTCGCTCTATTGATTCGATCCGTTATATCCAAAATAATATTTTGAAGTTCCCCAATTAATGAGTCTCTGTGATTTTCAATACTTTCATAGCTTTTGGCTAGGTCTTTAATAGTATCCTGCATCTCAACAATTAAGCTTTTTGCCTGATTCTCGGCCTCTTCTATAATTCTGATCGCTCTTGACTTAGTTTCGCGCATAACTGCTTCTGAATTCATTTGCGCTTCCTTAAGATGAAGTTCAGCTGCTTTATTGGCCTGATCAATCATATTCACCCCTGTATCCTCGGCTGTTTTAAGGGTCTTGAATAATGAGTTTTCAACTTCACGAAGTTTTTTAACCTCAATTTCAGCCGTTTCTTGCTTTATTTTAAGCTCATTATTTTCGTTCAATAATCGCTCCCATTCTTGAGATAGAGAAGCTAAAAAGGCATTTACCTCGTCTTTATCGAACCCTCGAAGTTTTTTTTCGAAAGTTTTTCTTCTAATTTCCAGCGGTGATATTCTCATATTATTTGATAAAATTTATATCCCAAACAGATATAGTGCGATCATCACTACAAGATATTAAAGAATTTTTATTTGGCATCGACAAAAGCTTATTAACTGATGTTCTGTGACCCGCGTAACGCCCCTTATCTATCACCCGAGTTAATCTAAAAGTACGCGCATCCCAAATCTTAATTGATTTGTCCATGCTACAAGTTACAAAATAATGACCATTTAAATCATAGTTAATATGATTAATGGCGTACATATGTGCTACAATATCTTCAATTAAATATAAGACTTTCCTGTCCTCAATTGACCAAATTTTCAGATGTGCATCTCTACTTCCGCTCAATATCATTTTTTTTGTAGGATCAATACATAAACTAAAAATAGAGTTTTTGTGAGCGTATATTTCTTGAATAAGTTCATAATTTTTTTTATCTATGACGCGTATATAACCATCACTATATCCAGCATAAATGTAATTCCCATCTAATTGCAAACTGCGGGCACTCTTTTGTGATAAATTAATTATTTTTATGAGCTTCCAACTTTCTCTATCTACAATATAAATAGCACCATCTCCAGCTGCTACAAAAACAAAATTAGCATCAAACTGGATATCAAAGATATTTGACTTTGTCATTTGGAGTGAAGTGATCTCTCGTTTTGCTGTTAGGTCTATAACATGCAGCCCATCAAAATTTTGACCAATGAAAAGATGATTTCGTGAAAGATCATAATTAAGCGAATAAACGGATGTTGATACCTTTGCAACTACATTTCCAGCAGCATATCCATTTTTATCCCATTTAACAATATGACCATCAGCACCTCCGGAAACAAATTCACAATCATTCAGCGCACACAAAGCATAAATAGCATCTTTATGGCCAGTAAAACAATGTTTTTTTACAACGGACGGTCGTTTTATCATAAATGTTAGTATCAAAAGTATTACAATTGCATGATCTAATTACTCAAATGCCATTATTCTTAACTAAGAAAATAAACAAAGTAAGTACTTATGCTGTTTGGAATATCACTGAAACAGCAACCGATTTGGCTCTATTAGCAGGTTTTTCGGCTCCATGTAGGAATAATAGAAAAAAATGCGAATGGCTGGCGACCCGACTATTAGTCATGCATCTTGTCGCATTATTTAAAATACGCTATAATGGTATTGGCAAAACTGCTAAAGGAAAGCCTTTTCTCTTAGGCCACTTGGCAAATATTTCAATAACCCATTCTTTTCCCATGGCTGCTGCCATGATTCATTTAAATGCCCCTTGTGGTATTGACATTGAGTTACCTAAAAATCAACTAGTCAAGATCCAATCCAAAATACTCCATAAAAGTGAGTATCAGCATAAGGACAATGTTTTCAATCTCTGTAAAATTTGGATGACCAAAGAAGTATTGATTAAAATATATGGACAAACTCAACTCAGCTTTAAAAAGGAAATAAAAACTGAATTCATCGATGATCACCAAATTTTAGGTCATATTATGTCAGATGAGATTAAAAAGCAACATATTATTGGCATCACGCCAATATTTAATTATTTACTCGCCTTTAGTCTATAAAAATCTCAACTAACAGTAAGAAGGCTCATTAATTTATTAATCTCATCACTCTTATGATAATCCCCTATTTTATCAAAAGCCATAATCAAATTCCGTAGACTTCTCTTGATTATTTCGCCATGATTGCAAGGTTCAAAATACTCATTTTGTGGTAATAAGCTAAGTTGAGAAATGTAACTATCAAGATCCCCCTTAGCAAAAATTAATCCTCGATTAAAAACGTTAATATAAAATTGTAGTTTATCTGACTTGTACGTTAACACAAATAAATTGGGAAGATTAACTCCAAAAATAGGTAAACCCAATTTTTGAGCAATTAATAAGTAGAGTGTAGAGAGAGATATTGGATTCCCTTTGGCGGTTTCTAAAACATTATTTATCATAGAATTCCCTGGAGCATGAAAATTTTTTATGTCGGCACTAAATTTAAATTTTTCAAAAAAAGTATTATTTATCATCTTAATTTGATCAAAAGGGAGTAAACCTGGATCCCAATTTGCCATGATTTTTTGATATAAATACTCAATTTTATCATTTAATTGGGCATATTTTAAGTCTGGATATTGATAAGTTGCCAAAATCCACATCCCTCTCAATAAATCTTCTTGTTGATAAGAGTACCAATGAGTCAAGCGCTCCTTAACTAATTCAAATTGCAAAAAATGAACCAATTCTTCAATACGATCATGGGCTTTTGGATTAAATGAGTGTTCCCAAGCCTCTTCCAAAAAAGGAATAACTCCGGTACCTAGAGTTTTCAGTTTTTTCTCGACATGTGCAACTACCTCTTCATCGTCATCGTCCAACAACGCCACCAATGATTTCAATTCTTTATTATTCATCAATTAAGGTACCCGCTCTAATCATCAATTATTCAAGGGTTATAATCCCTTCATTTTTTTATTCTCCCTACCTAAAGGTTTTAGAAAATCTTTGGGGTATTGATTAAAATGAAGAGTTAATTTGTCCAGATCAAGTAATAATTGGTTGAGATTAATGTATAAAGAATCATTAACTATCAATTTACCCATCGTTCCTTGACCTTGATTTATAGCTGAAATGGTATACTTCAATTCTCTCATAAGATCTTTTACATCAATTAAAGTACCACTTAAATCTAAATTAGTTAGGGAATCCATGACACCTTCCGCTTTTTTGAAAATAGGGTCTAGATTATTAATCTTATTATTTACATTGTTGAGCACCTCATTTGTGGAATTAATTACTAAAGCAAAACCTCGTTTATTTTCATTCAACACGTCATTGATGCCTTTCAACGTAATTTCTAATTCCGAAATAGTATTAGTTATTTTCTCACCACTCCCTTGAAGACCTAAAAGAATCTCATTGATCCTTCTTATAGTTACATTAAGGTTATCAGTGATAGGCTGTACGTTGTCGAGATACTCAGTAAGACCTCTATCCATACGTGCTGTAAGAGTATCATTGGGCTTTAATGGATCGACTATAGGACCAATTTTCAGTCGAATTGCTTTACTCCCTAATAAGTCTGCATTTGATAATTCGGCAATGGTTGAGTCTCCTAAAATAATTCCCGAATTAATGGCTAATTCAACTACTACTTGATTATTAAAATCTTGTCGAAGTTGAATGTTTTTAACTTTTCCAACAGTCAATCCATTAATGATTACAGGATTTGATTTAGTCAAACCATCAACATTATCATAAACCACAAAATAACTGATTTCTTTATTCATGAAGTCTCTTCCCTTCAAGTAACTGAATCCAAAATACAATGTCAACCCAGCTGCAAGTGCAATTAATCCTATTTTAAATTCTTTTGCTCTCATTCTTAATTTAATTGTTCGATTTCTTTTTTATATTCTTTAAATGCCCTGTAAATACCCGAAGCTATATAAACTTGATTACGTTTATCATTCAAATATTTTTCTTCTTTTGGATTACTAAGATAACCTACTTCAACTAAAACACTAGGCATTGCTGTGCTCCAAAGTAAATAAAGGCTGGATTGTTTAACACCTAAACTCCTTCTGCCTACCCGCTCTTTGAACTGTTTTTCAACTAATTTGGCAAACTGAACACTTTTTTCGTGAAAAGCATTTTGGGTAAGCGAAAACAGAATATAGGATTCAATCGATTTAGGATCAAAGTTTTGATAAGTTTCCTCATAATTTTCCTCTAACAAAATAACAGAATTTTCACGTTTAGCTACTTCAAAATTTCGACTTATATTTTGGGTTCCCATAACGTAGGTCTCGGTACCTGTAACATTTGGATTACTCAGCCAGTTGGCATGTATAGAAATAAATAAATCGGCTTCAAGATCATTAGCGATCTTGGAGCGCTGGGTGAGCGAAGGGAAGCTATCATCTGAACGAGTCAGAACAACTTGTACATCTGGCATATTCTCATTAATGATTCGCTTTAATTCCAAGGAAATTTTTAAAACCACATCTTTCTCATTTGAAAATAACCCATGAGTCCCCGGATCTCGACCTCCATGCCCTGGATCAATCACTATTTTCCTAACTTTGTATTGTTTAACTCCAACCCTTTGGAAAGAAACCAAAATTAATGATACCGAAATCACAAAATATATTACAATATTTCTCACTGCTAAGCGATTGGTTAGTTTATCAAATACGATATTTTAGCACAAAAATTGCAAAATTTTCATTAAAACAAAACCTGATTCAAACTTGAAGTACATAATAAGTCTCTTAGTAGGATTTATTTTAACCTTGTCAACCTGTGTTCCCCTAATTGCACAAACAGGTTTGAAAGGAGATACATCTACGCTGAAAATTATAGATAGCTTTTCCAGTGATTCCATATTGTACAATAATCCAGATTCACTAGGCATGATTAGTAATATGTCGAAATCGGAGGTGATCTATGACACAACCAAATCGCTAATTACTGAGTCTGAAGTACCTATTGGAGAAATAGAGACTGTAATAAATTATAATGCTCAAGACTCCATTTTCTTTGATTTAAAATCTAATAATTTAACGCTTTTTGGAGATAGTCATATTGACTATGGCGAAATTGAATTGGACTCTGATAAAACCCAAATAAGCATGACTGACAGAATCCTTACCTCAACTTACAGCTTAGATTCAGCCGGGAAAAAACGAGGAAAGCCCATTTTCACCGAAAAAGGTACCGTTTACGAAACCGACTTTATTATCTACAATTTAAAAACGAAAAGAGCTCAAATTAGAGGTGTAATAACTGAGCAAATGGGGGCCTATATGCATGGAGAAGATGTTAAAAAGAATGAAAGAAATGAAATGTACATATCAGAAGCCATGTACAGCACTTGTAACCTCAGTGATCCACATTTTCATATTCAATCGAAAAAATTGAAAGTAACCAAACGCAATGTCATCTCTGGACCCTTCAATTTAAGATTTCGTGAAATTAAAACACCCATATGGTTCCCTTTTGGAATGTTCCCAAAACCTAAAGAAAAAACATCAGGCATATTGGTTCCCACTTATGGAGAAGAAACTAGAAGAGGATTTTTTCTGAGAGATGGGGGTTATTATTGGTATGTCAATGACTATATGGATATCAGAGCTACAGGAACTGTTTTCTCCAATGGGGGTTATGGGGGCGTTTTCAATACTAATTTTAAAAAAAGATATGTTTTTACGGGAGGTCTCAATTTTAGCTACAATAAAAATATTATTGACAATGAGAGTGGTTTAAGCAGTAATGACTTCTGGATAAGAGGTAATTTGAAGCCCCTTTCTAAAGGCAATTCAAGCGTCAGTGCATCAATTTCGGCAGGTACGACCACCTACAACAATAATAATAATTTAGCAACTAGTGACTTTAATAGAAGTATTAGTTCTCAGTTTACCTCTAATATTTCTTACCGCCAAAAATTTTCAAATGCTCCTATTAATTTAACCATGAATGCAAGACATAGACAAAATGTTCAAACAGGTGTTATGACTTTTAATCTACCCGAGCTGTCCCTAAATGTCAATCGGCAATACCCATTTAAGAAATTAACTGGGTCAAATATAGATATTCTCAAAAAATTAGGTCTAAGCTATAATTTTGTTGCAAAAAATGAGATTACCAATAAACCAGCTAAAGCTAACTTCCCGTTTACTTTAGCTAATCAAACGTCAACTTCTGGAGATCAAGAGGAAGAATTGAAATTAGATTTTAAAAATGCAAAAAATGGAGGTCAGCATAAGATACCAATTGCAACCTCAGTTAAATTATTCAATAAATTGAATCTTAGTCCTAACTTCAATTTAACAGAATATTGGTATACTAAAGAACTTAATTATACCTATATTCCCGAACTTGAAGCTGTTCAAGTCGATACCCTACAAAAATTTTCAAGAGCCCATTCATGGAATACAGGTGCCTCTTTGAGCACTATCATATATGGAACTCGTTTTTTTAAGCCTGGCGGTTATATACAAGCCATACGGCATGTTGTTACACCTGCAGTTTCTTTTAGTTATACGCCTGACATAACCAATAGCTCAAACAGTCCTTGGGAGTGGGTACAAAAAAATGAAAAAGGAGATTCAGTGCTAATGTCAAAATATCATCAGTTTGCTTATGGATCGCCCCGGGGTAATATGAGTAAAACTATGAGTTTTAGTCTCCAAAATAATCTTGAAATAAAAGTTCGAGACAAAAAAGACACAACTGGTATTGGTTATAAAAAAATTAAATTATTTGATAATTTTTCGATTAATAGTGGATATAATTTTGCAGCTGACTCCTTCAATTTATCTAATATTAATATGTCGACAAGAACTAGTTTTTTTAAGGGGAAGCTTAATTTTAATATTGGAGGTACACTTGATCCCTATATATATAATGCTTTAGCCACTGATGAAGAAGGTAGGGTCATACGTCAGGAAAAAATTAATAGGTTTTCATGGCAAAATGGTCAAGGATTAGGTAATTTATCTAGATTCAATACTGCCATAAGTTTAAACTTAAAAGCAAAAGGAGCTAGTGAAACAGAGAACAAAAGAAGTAGAGGAGATTTTATAGATCAAAACATCAACAATCAAGATATCAATAATCTAGAGGAATTAGATATTCAAGATGCAGCCGATTTAGAATATATTTATAAGAATCCAGATGAATATGTTGATTTTAATATTCCTTGGTCTTTAAGAGTTTCTTACTCTATAAATGTCAATCAATCTGGTCTCTTAGAATCGACGGTGAGACAAACGTTAACTTTTTCTGGAAATCTATCCTTGACACCAAAGACCAAAATAAATTTTAGATCCGGTTATGACCTACAAAAAAATAAATTTACTCAAACTAGTCTAGGAGTTAACCGTGATTTACATTGCTGGCAATTAAGTTTCAATTGGATCCCTTTTGGAAGAAATCAATCCTTCAATTTAATCATTAGACCAAAATCAGCCTTGTTACAAGACCTGAAGCTTCAAAAGAGGAAAAGTTTCCAAGACTTTTTTTAAAGGAAAAAACAACAAATTTAAAATACAACTTTTTGCTCTGCGTGAAATAGTTTGTGAAAATAGCCTACAATTAACATGCAGATCATACTATATATAACAATCAACGTAGACCCATTTTTAAAAAATGAATTAATCATAAACCAATCGCCATAAAAATATACTAGGGCCACGGATATAATGTTTTTAAGTAATTCAACATAAATAGCAACCCAGTGCTTATCCATTAGCAAAGCCATACTGGCAATTGATAAATACATAAAACCTACAAAATAAATCAAAAATTGGTAGCCAAATTCAGTCGAATAATTAAAAAACAATAATGATATGATGGATATAAATATAAATTGAAACCAGCACCAAATGTGAAAAAAAAGTGGATAAGACGGATCATATTTTAGCTGATCGTAAACGGATTCACTAAATTGGATGGGATAGGCCTCAGATACATCTTTAGGTCTCCATCCCGTGGGTTTAAACCAAATGATAAATTTATCATACCATGACTTTGCCCTCCAAGCATCCTGTAATAACTGCCAAAGATGGATAAAATTAATAACAAAAGGGTTCCAACTCTTAACTGCCTTTTTTATCCCATAAACAGGTCGTTCATGGGGTAACTCAACTTGAAAAGTTCCGAAAAATTTATCCCAAAAAATAAAAATTTGGGAAAAATTTTTATCAATATAAATTTCATTAATAGCATGATGTACTCTGTGATGAGACGGAGTTACCAATAAATATTCCAAAAATCCTAGCTTCCCAATTAATTTAGTATGATACCAATATTGCGAAAACAAATGAAACGGTGCAATAAAAGCAACTACTTGAGCAGGTACCCCCAACAGTGCGGTGGGAAGTAAAAAAATAAATGAAATTGAAAACCAATTTGAAATAGATTGCCTTAAAGCACATCCTAAATTAAACTCCTCGCTACTGTGATGAATCAAATGATGATTCCAAAAATAATTAACTTTATGTGAAATTCTATGAACCCAATAACCTGAGAAATCCAATCCAATAAAAGCAATCAAATAAACTAACCATGTTGTTTCTATTTCTGTAATACTCAAGTGATCAACCATCCAATCATAAGAAACAATAATTAATGTTAAACCTAAAACATCCTTAAAAACATTAGTTACGCCAGAAATAAGACTGGCCAAAGTATCCATACTCCTTGCAACCTTTTCCCCTTTAACGTGACCGACAAGCGTCTCGAAAAGAATTAGAATTAAAAAAAAGGGTATGGCATAATTAAGTACACCTATATAAGCCTCCACGCTTGTAAAAATAAATATTTTAGGAAAAAATAACTTCAGATTACAAGAAATTACTTGACAAAATTTATTTTGAACAAATTTGACAAATAGTGTCCCTCATTGATCTTTTTTTGATGTCCAATTTTTCATAGAGTAAATTCTGATATCGAAAAAGAAATTAAAGTCATCAGAAACCGTTGAACTGCGATTGATGTCGAAGTAGCCTTAAGGAACAGATTGGCACTTGATAATAAGGATGCTATCGAGCTGGATGTGAAGGTCATCAAGGGGGGCAAGAGTTGTAAATCAAAGTATTTACCTATATATAATTCGAATTCAAGAATTATTAATAAAATTTCAGCTATCGCCAAAAATATTTACGTGCAGTAGAAATAAGTTGTACCAGCAAAGCAAGAAATATCATTAAAAGAGCCAATAATTTAGAGTTAAGGGACCTCTTCACTCGTATGGGAAAAATGAAAAACTAATTAAACGACTACAACAGTCTTTTTAGTCGCCTCAATTATAATGAATTTATCATTCTGATTTGAAGATAACTTCTGCTGCGAGTTTTTTAATTCCCATAACAAGCAACATACTCAGAATGCCAAATTACCAGAAACACCTACTGCTGAGCAAATGGATATAGATGGCAATGGAAACATATCTGCTCTTTCCTGAAGCTATAAGCTCTCATCATTTCATTTGCTTTATCTTGACCCTATTTTTGAGATGCCTCAATCCAGTGTTGAACGACTTCTTTAGCTGGATTTTCAAGATTTTTTAACTTCATCTTTTTACGCATTCCACACAAATCATTATGCAGCTTATTTACATTAGATTCACTTAATTGACTCAGAGTATTCAATCCTATTTTCCGCAATAAAGGAAGGTAAACCGCGGGGATACCCTGATCTATAAATTCTTTGTCTGTTGATTTATCTTCTTTTTTTTCAGGCCTCATTTGTGGAAAAAAAAGTACATCCTGAATTGATATTGAATTGGTCATAATCATTGATAAGCGATCGATTCCTAAACCAACGCCTGAGGTAGGTGGCATGCCATATTCAAGCGCACGCAAAAAATCTTCATCTAAGGCCATAGCCTCCTCATCTCCTCGTGCTGCAAGTGCTAATTGATCTTCAAATCGTTCTCGTTGATCTACAGGATCATTTAACTCAGAATAAGCATTCATTATTTCTTTGCCGTAACAGATCGCCTCAAAACGTTCAACTAAACCTGGTTTAGAACGATGTTTTTTAGTCAAAGGTGACATTTCTTCAGGATAATCCGTGATAAAAGTGGGTTGAATTAATTTTGATTCACACTGCGCTCCAAATATTTCATCTATCAATTTACCAGATCCCATCGTCTCATCAGTAGCAATTCCTAAAGATTGAGCTGTAGCTCTCAATGCCACCTCATCCATTTTTGAAATATCAATACCCGTAAAATGCGCTATGGCTTCAAACATAGTAAATCGCCTCCAAGGCCTTTGAAAATCAATAACGTGATCCCCTACAGTGATTTTAGTGTCACCATGTAATTTAATGGCGATTTGCTCCACAATCTCTTCCATTAAATCCATCATCCAAAAATAATCTTTATAAGCTACATATAACTCAAGCTGTGTAAATTCGGGATTGTGAAATCTCGACATGCCTTCATTTCTAAAATCTTTCGCAAATTCATAAACACCATCAAATCCACCTACAATGAGTCTTTTTAGATAAAGCTCATTAGCAATTCTCAAATACAAAGTCATGTCCAATGTATTGTGATGGGTAATAAAAGGTTTTGCTGCTGCACCACCATAAATAGGTTGTAAAATTGGTGTTTCAACCTCTAAATATCCCTTCTCATTCAAGAAATTTCGGATAGTATTCACCAAACGTGCTCGTTTACGAAATGTCTCCTTAACTTGAGGATTTACGATAAGATCTAAATATCGCTGTCGATATCTTTGCTCAGGATCAGTAAAAGCATCCCATATTTTCTTATTTCCCTCTGGATCTTCTGTTTCTTTAACAATGGGCAAAGGCCGCAAAGATTTAGTCAATATTTTAAAGGAAGTTACATGAATAGATATCTCTCCTACTTGCGTTACAAAAACAAATCCTTTGATACCTACAATATCTCCAATGTCCAACTTTTTCTTAAAAACATCATTATATAAAGATTTATCCTCCCCTTTACATAAATCATCTCGACGCAGATAAATTTGAATTCTACCTTCACCATCTTGAATTTCAGCAAAAGAAGCTGAACCCATTATACGTCGACTCATAATACGTCCTGCAACAGATATATTTTTAGAAGAAGCTAATTTATCTTTATATTTTTCTTTAATTTCCCGACTTGTCGTAGTTATTTCAAAGAGCTCGGGAGGATATGGATCAATATTCATATTTATAAGATCGGCCCTGGCCTTTCTTCGAATCAATTCTTGCTCACTTAATTGCATTATAATTTTAATTTTCTTCTTTCTAATTCTTTTTTAATTAACAAAAGCTCACGACTACTTTGCCCTTGAACTGAAGTATTTTCCTTGGCCCTTCTAAACAAATATGGCATAATCTGCTCTAGTGGCCCGTAAGGCATATATTTGGCAACATTATAACCTTCGTCGGACAATTTAAATGATATATTATCACTCATTCCTAATAATTGAGCAAAAAATATTCTAGGATCATTCTTTTCATATCCATATTTTTGAATCAATATGACCAAATCTCTGCTCGAAGCTTCATTGTGAGTTCCTAAACAAATTGAACAAGAGTTTAAATTATCCATTATAAATTTTACGCCTGCATTAAAATCTCTATCTGTATTATCTTTGTTGGACTGAATCGGATCTAGATATCCTAATGATTGCGACCGAATACGTTCTTGTTCCATATAAGCCCCTCGTACCATTTTAGCTCCAAAATACGCTTTTGATGCAATTATATTTTCAAACCCTGCCTTCATTCTATCCAACATATTATGCCGATAAAACTGATAGGTATTATAAACTAAAGCCCTCTCGGTATTACATTTAATCATTAATTCATAAATGAAAGTGTCTATAACATCTTGATACCAACTTTCCTCAGCGTCAATTAATAAGCGCTGATTTAATTTTAATATTTCAACTGCGACCTCAAAACCACGATCCCTAAACCTATTAAATTGATTTTGCTCATCCAAAGAAAGTTCTTTACCTAATTGAATTTTGGTCATCAAAGATTTTGAGCCTAACCCGGTCAGTTTCAATACACAAAAAGGAATGGCATCATGCTGAGTGGCAAATTGAATGGCTTTTAAAGTCTCTTTTAAGGTTTGATCAAAGCTTTGTTCATTTTCTTGCCCTTCAACAGAATAGTCTAAAATAGTTTTAACATTAAATTTTTTGAGTTGATTAATTTTATTCTCACAACCCTGTATATTTTCTCCCCCGCAAAATTGATTAAAAAGAGTTGCCTTTATTAACCCCTTAATAGGAAGTCGAAATTGTAATGCCCATTTTATAATTGAAGTTCCCAAAAACACATAAAAAGGCCTATTAAGAACTGAAAAAATTAATTTTAATACTTGTAATTCCCGGGTAGATTTAGATTCAAAAGTAATTTTAGTATCATCAAAGCTCACTGACATATCATTATCTCGTTAGCAGTTAGAAAGCAAAGATAACAAACGACTTAAGGATTCATCCCTCGAGTTAATCATAGTATCAAAAAGACATGTAATTTTGTAGTATGAAAAAGGTGCCTTTTTACATACATTTTACCAAAAATGTAGATCAGCAACTTGACAGTTGTCTCAAGCTCTTCAATCCTGATAGAATTGCCATTTTAGTTGACGAAAATACTCTAGTCCATTGCTTACCTAAATTATCAGTTGTCAAAGAAACACCATTGATTCAAATCAATAGTGGAGAAAAAAATAAAAATATTGAAACCTGTAATATTATCTGGCAGCAGTTGACTGATATTAAATTTACTCGAAAATCATTACTTATTAATCTGGGCGGTGGTGTAATTGGAGATATGGGTGGTTTTGTTGCTGCTACATTTAAAAGAGGAATTCAATTTATCAATATACCCACAACATTACTTTCTCAAGTTGACGCAAGTATTGGTGGAAAATTAGGTGTTGATTTCAATGAATTCAAAAACCATATTGGTGTATTTAAAGATCCTGATGCTATCATCATCTGTGATGAATTTTTGAGTACACTCGGCCGCCGAGAACTTAAATCAGGTTTTGCCGAAATAATTAAACATGGTCTCATCTACGATCTCAACTACTGGAAAGAAATCCGAATGAATCTCTTTTCAGAAATTACAAATTGGCAATATCTCATTAAAAAATCTGTATTCTTAAAAGCTGATGTTATCGAAAAAGATCCCTATGAGTCAGGTTTGAGAAAAATTTTAAACTTTGGACATACACTTGGGCATGGTATTGAATCCTGGTATTTAGATACTGAAAAAGATTTATTGCATGGAGAAGCTATCGCAGCTGGAATGATCATGGAAGCTAAGATAGCTCTCGACTTGGGTTTGATAAAAGAAAAGTATTTTAAGGAAGTGGTAAACTATATTGATCAAGTTTTTGATCGTATAACGTTATTTCCTCCTTTTGATAAATTTAAGTCTTTGTTGCGACAAGATAAAAAAAATCATGGTTCCACTATTATGTTTTCACTAATCAATGGACCAGGAAGTTGTTTGTTTGATATTAAGGTAAATGATACCCAAATTGAAGATGCCATTAATTTTTATCTAAATTGAGGAAGTCATTGACAAATTTTTCAGCTCGAAGATTAACCTTACTATTAGTTTTGACCGAAACAAATCATGAATTATAAACTTGAACGCTATTCTCAGCCATTGAATGGCGAAATCACTTTATCATCCTCGAAGAGTGAAAGCAATCGAACATTGATTATAAATGCACTCTCTGGTAATAAATTGCAATTAAAAAATTTATCAGATGCTCGCGATACTCAAACCATGCTACGTTTACTATCAGAGAGACAACCTATTTGGGACGTACTTGATGCAGGCACTACTATGCGATTCTGTACCGCTTACCTCGCTATTACAGGCTCAGGAGAGACAATTACAGGGTCTAATCGTATGAAAGAACGACCTATCAAACCATTGGTGGATGCCCTATGTAAGTTGGGTGCCAAAATAGATTATCTCGAACAAGAAGGATTCCCTCCTTTACGCATTATAGGACGAAAAAATAATTTTCAGTCTCAAAAAATAGGTATCCCAGGTAACATCAGTAGTCAATACATCAGTGCTTTACTCATGATAGGTCCTATGCTACCCAATGGTATTTCAATTGAACTAATCGGTGAAATTTTTTCGAAACCCTATATAGATATGACCTTGGCACTCATGAACCATTTTGGTATCAAAAGTACCTGGAAAAATCAAACCATATGTATTAAATCACAGCGATATAAAGAGCAATCTTATACTATTGAAAGTGATTGGTCAGGCGCGAGCTACTGGTACAGCATGGTTGCCTTGAATAAAAGAAGTAATATAATCCTTCGAGGACTTCGTGCTCATAGTTTTCAAGGAGATCAACAAATTGTTCATATCATGTCAAAGATGGGAGTCGAAACTGAATTTATCTCAGATGGAGTCGAACTGAATTCTATTCCGGTTATTGAATTAGATCAAACCCTTGATTTTAAAAATTGTCCAGATCTAGCTCAAACAGTAATGGTAGTAGCCGCCATCAAAGGAATTAAATTAACCATGACCGGTCTTGAAAGCTTGAAAATAAAAGAAACAGATCGAGTCTTAGCCATGAAAAATGAACTACTTAAAATTGGGAGTCTTTTAAATGAAGAAAACAAATATTGGATGTTAACACCAGGGAGCATTCCGGAGCACATTGAAACCATAGAAACATATGATGATCATAGAATGGCCATGTCCTTTGCTCCAGTATGCTTGATTAAACCCCTTACCATAAAAAACATAGATGTAGTTAAAAAATCTTATCCTAGATATTGGGTGGATTTAAAATCTGTAGGAATTACCTTTCATGAATGCTAAACATGTGTAATAATAAATCGAAATACTTCATTAAGATATTGCTCTTTTTAGGGTTTTCTCACATTTTTATTGCTTGTCAACATTCTCAAAGAAAGTCGGCTTCTTTTATTTTAATTAGACATGCTGAAAAAATACTATCTTCAAGTAATGATCCACATCTTTCCACAAAGGGTTGGCAACGAGCTAATGAGCTAGTACATATATTCAAAGCTGTTGACATTGATGCAGTTTATGCTAGCCCCTACCGAAGGTCTATAGATACAGCTAAGCCATTGGCCAAAGCTAAACAGTTAGGAATATTAAATTATAATCCTAGTGAACTTGATTCATTTGCCCAAAAACTATTAAATACACATATGGGGGAAACAGTAATTATCGTTGGTCATTCAAACACTACACCTCAATTGATTAATGCATTGTCAGGAACCAAGTATCCTAATTTAGACGAAACAGAATATGACTGGGTCTACTTCGTAGACATTAGTCCGAAAGGAACTCCCAATGTAAAGAAAATTCAAATTCGAATGTGATGTTTTAATCAGAGCAATCACAGCTTTTTATAGCTATCCACACCCATTGAAATCTCAATCCAATAATATTTATAAAATATTTTTAATACTCCCTCCATCGATAGCTAAAGAGGTACCTGTAATATAACTTGCCCGTTCACTGACAAAAAAAGCAACAGCTGCCGCAAATTCATGTGGCTTACCAAAACGTCCCAAAGGTATGTTTTTGATACTGTCTTTAAATGAGGGATTCACCTTTAATAAATTTTTTAATCTTCCCGTTTCAGTAGAACCAGGCAAAAGATTATTAACCGTTATGTTGTAAACTCCTAGTTCATTAGAAAGGCTTTTTATTAATCCCGAAACTGCCGCACGCACACTATTTGAAAGAATTAATCCATCGACGGGTTGCTTCACTGCCTGTGAGGTAATGGCCACAATTCTTCCCCATTTTTGTGCCTTCATTTGAGGTAAAAATCCCTTGATTAGGGCCAAGGTACTGCCTAAAAGCAAATGATATGCAGCCTCCCAATCATCCAAAGAAAATTGATCAAAACTTCCCGAGGGAGGTCCTCCTGAATTAGTAACTAAAATATCTATGGTCTTAAATTCATCTAGAGATGCTTTAATCATCCGATTGCAATCTTTTTCATCAGATAGATCTCCAGCCAAAGCCAAAATTTTGCCTTTTCCAAAATCAGATAAAGTCTGTGATGCATATTCTAAGTTATTTATTTTTCTACCTGAAATAATGACATGACAACCCTCTTGTAGTAATTCCTTAGCTACTGCATAACCAAGCCCCTGACTAGATGCAGCGACGAAAGCTACTTTGTTATTTAATAATAAATCCATAGCACAATTATATTCTAGTGATTTCTGTATTCCACAACTTTTTATCAAAAAAACTTCAGTTTAAGATTATGAAGAGATCGAAAAGCCGTTTTTTTAATTGTGAATACCGCTGCTGTAGTTCCATTAATATTCGATCCTCTCTCGGCAATTTAAGTACTTCTGTGACCCACAAAGATGATAAGGAATAGTAGGGGATCTCTGAGCTTTTACAAAATCTATTATTCAGTCATCTTGAACCGCTAATAAAGGCCTTATTCAGATCAATCTTCCTTTTGTGCTTAAAGTGTGCTGGGATAGATCCTAATTGACTTGAAAAAAATATATTCATCACGAAAGTTTAAATTTAATTCTCTTGATGATGACTCAAGGCTGTTTTGCTACATTCTAAATTTCTGACTGAGTCATATGAAATACCTCTCCTAAATTGACTAAAAAGTGAACAGTAATTTTTTCCTGACAGAATTTTTTTACAATTAATATGTGAGTATGTTACTCAACAATTTCATTATCTATCTAACATTTTTCAAAAATTTTTCTTAAAATTTCAATAAGAAATCCACGCTGTTTTGGATCAACAATTTTTGCTAAGATGTGAACATTTATGAGTACTTTCCCCTGATACTCTTTAAAAAAAAGTATAAATAAGCTATCTCGCCTCCTTAATTGCGACTAATACTGTGTTTCTTGAAGTGATCATTTCAAAATGATAGATTAATTGGCCTATAGTCGATTAATCTTTTTAATATTATAACTTATTCACTACTTTATAGATCTAAAATCTTGGTCAGATTCTATCGTTTTGGTAGTCTCAAAAATCAAGTTGATCACATGTTCAACATCTGCTTTTGCCACTGTTTCAACCGTAGTATGCATATATTTAAGGGGTAATGAAATCAAAGCTGAAGCCACTCCCAATCCCGAATATGCGAAAGCATCTGTGTCTGTACCTGTAAATCTCGAGGAGGCCAATCGCTGAAAAGGAATCGCATTTTTTTCCGCTACTTCAATGATCAAATCTCTTAGATTTTGTTGAACAGCTGGTGCGTAAGATAAAGTAGGGCCTTTACCTATTTTAATATCACCACTATTTTTTTTGTCATACATTGGCGAATTAGTGTCGTGAGTTACATCCGTTATAATAGCCACATCCGGCTTAATTCGCCTAGAAATCATTTCTGCACCGCGTAATCCTATCTCCTCTTGAACGGAATTAACAGCATATAAACCAAAAGGAAGTTTGATCTTTTGTTCTTTTATTCTTCTAACCACTTCCGCTATAATAAAACCACCTATTCTGTTATCCAAAGCTCTGCCGGTATAATAATTTTTTCCAAGTTCCATCAGCTCATCATTGAAGGTAATTACAGTGCCAGGATGTATTCCCATTTCCTCGACATCAGTTTTACTACTAGCTCCTACATCAACAAAAATATTTTTTAATGTTGGTGAATCCTCTTTCTCCTTTCGCACATGAATAGCAGGCCAACCGAAGATTCCTTTTACTATTCCGTTTTTACGTGTATGAAGGTTTACGCGCATAGAGGGAGCAATCTGGTGATCTGATCCACCATTGCGGATAACATATATATAGCCTTTATCGTCTATATAATTGACAAACCAAGAGATTTCATCGGCATGCGCCTCAATAACCACCTTATAGGATGCCTTTGGATTGATCACACCTACTACGGTCCCATATGTATCAGAAATGTAATCATCTATGTACGGCTGCATATATTCAAGCCATATTCTTTGCCCCCCTTCTTCAAAACCTGTCGGTGATGGATTATTAAGATATTTATATAAAAAATCTTTACTTTTTTGATCCATAATAATAGTTATTTTAAATTGATTTTGTCAATCCACCATCAATCACAAAATCTTGACCTGTAATATAAGCAGCCTTATCTGATAATAGAAAAGAGGCTAATTCAGCTACCTCTGCAGGGGTCCCTTGCCGAAGCATTGGGATTTGATTAATAGTTTGCTTATCTGCCGGATATGAATTGATAAATCCAGGCAGAATATTGTTCATTCTCACATTGGCATGACCCAATTCCGATGCAAATAATTTGCAATAACTAGATACCGCAGCCCTTATTACCGATGAGATAGGAAAGGACAAAGAGGGCTCTTTAGCACCAAATGTAGAGATGTTAACCAATGCTCCTACTTTTTGCTTTGCCATAATGGGACCAACCAATCTTGCCAATCTGACTACATTCATCAGTAATAAATTGACTCCTTCCTGCCAATCTGAATCGGTTAAAGAAAATAAAGGCCCCTTACTTGCATGACCAGTATTACATACCACAGCATCAATCCTCCCATACTTCTTAAATGTAAAATCGACCAATTTTACAATATCATTCTCGTCTTTCATAGATCCCTGTATAGGCCTAGCATTTAGTTTATCACAAAAGGCAAACAAACTATCTGATCGAGACATCAAAACGAGCTGATAGCCCTCAGATGCAAGGTGTCTCGCACAAGCAGCACCAATCCCTTTACTTCCCGCCGTAACAATAGCTACTTTTTGTTTATTCATCCTCGTAATAATGAAATTTTTAATTTTAAAACCTAGTTAACTTAGTTTATTAACTCAAATATATTGTGAAAACAATAATGAACATCTTAATTAACAAGAAGTTCTTAAGGATTATTAACAAATGTGTTAGGTCTTTATTGAGTAAAAGTTTAGTTTCGTTAGGCAGTATTAACCTATGAATCTAGCTATTATTGATATGGGAACTAATACCTTCCACCTTTTATTGGCGAAGGTTAAAAATGAAACGTTTGAGATCTTTCATAAAGAAAAGATTGCTGTAAAAATTGGTGCCAATGGTATTAATCGAAGAAATATAAATGATGATGCCATTGATCGCTGCCTGACTGCACTAAGATCCTTCAAACAACAGATCGATTCAGCCCATATCCATCAAATTTATGCCTTCGCAACCAGTGCCATAAGAAATGCTAAAAATCAGCAATTTCTGATACAGAAAATAAAAAAAGAGATAGGTTTTGAACCTCGTATTATCTCAGGTATGGAAGAAGCTTCATTTATCCATTATGGAGTATGTGCAGCTTTGAATATTGACACTGAAATATGTTTAATCATGGATATAGGTGGAGGTAGTATTGAATTTATTATTTCCAAAGGTCTTGAGCCTATTTGGATGAAAAGCTTTGAAATAGGTGGCCAACGATTGATGGAAGAATTTCATAAAAATGACCCAATTACAGCTATCGAAATATCAAATATCAAAAGCTATCTGGAAATAAATCTTCAACCTCTATTTAAAGCCTGCGATCATTATAGCCCTAAAACACTAATTGGATCATCGGGAAGCTTTGAAACCTTAAGTGAAATTTATCAAAGGAAAATGAACAAATATGCCCAAGAAAAGGAGACTGAACTTCCCATTTCACAAAGTAAAATGTTACAAATTTTGAAAGAAATAATTGCGAAAAAAAAAGAAGAACGCCTTTTAATTCCTGGAATGATTGAACTGAGGGTGGATATGATTGTAATAGCTTCTATCCTTATAGAATTCATTATCAAAAAAACGAGACTTAAAACTACACGTATTTCCTCCTATGCCATGAAAGAAGGTGCATTGCTCCAAATCATTAAATCTCACAAAATTCCAACAAAAACCCATTCTAAAAATATTGATAAATGACTAACTATTCTTTTGATCGGCTTTACCAGTTTGCTCTAAATTTATTTATAAAAATTGGCTGCTCTCGCAATCAGGCCATTGAAGCGGCTAATGTACTTTTGAGTGCAGATTTAAGAGGAGTTGACTCACATGGTGTAGCTAGGTTAATGGGCTACCTACAACTTTATGAAAAAAAAAGAATCAATACCAAACCACAACTAAGCGTGGTTCATGAGACCCCCAGTACTGCTGTAGTAGACGGTGATGCTGGTATTGGACTTGTTTCTGGTCCTTATGCAATGCGGTTGGCAATAGAAAAAGCTAAAAATGTAGGGACAGGATGGGTTGCCGTCAAAAATTCCAATCATTACGGTATAGCAGGTTATCACGCCATGATGGCATTAAAAGCAAATTGTATCGGTATATCAATGACCAATGCAAGCCCATTGGTAGCCCCTACTTTCGGCAAAGAGCGGTTATTAGGAACCAATCCTATTTCTATCGCAATTCCTGCCGGTGAAGAGCCTCCATTTGTAGCTGATATGGCTACAACAACAGCAGCCAATGGTAAACTTGAAATACTGCAAAGAAAGAATGAGTCTGCTCCATTGGGTTGGTTACAAGATAAAGAAGGTCGTCCCACACAATCAGCGCAAGGTGTTGTTGAGGGCGGTGCCCTGTTACCCCTTGGTGGAGATAGAGATCATGGATCTCACAAAGGATTCATATTAGGAAGTGTGGTGGATATCTTATCTGGAGTACTTTCTGGGGCAAATTATGGGCCTTGGGTGCCCCCATTTGTTTCCTTTTTAAATCCGAATCCCAATCCAGTTGGAGAGGGAATTGGACATTTTTTTGGTGCTCTTAGAATCGATGCATTTAGGCCTGAGTTCGAATTCAAAAACCACATGGATATCTGGATACGAAGATTTAAAAATGCAAAACCAATAAATAAAACCAATAAAGTAATAATACCCGGAGACCCCGAGCGCAAAACGGAAGATATGAGAAGAAAAAAGGGAATTCCCCTAATGGACAACGTTGTGAAAGATTTGCAATCACTCTCAACACAATATCAAGTCAAATTTTAAAAGCCAAATCCAAAGCCTGCTTCCAAAATCCATGGACTTGAATAAGCCCCATTAGTCTCACTTACATCATATAATAAATCATATTGCCCAATCATATACAAAGATACTATCCTTGATATGGGTACCACGTAGCCCACTCCTACTGGAAGATTATAAAATCCCTCACGGTTATTAATAAAATCTACTGATAAATATTCTAATTTGGCGGACATAAATATTTGGGATGTAATTCTGTACCTGACAAAAACGTTACCTCCATAATTATTTATTTTTAAATCTAAGATTTTGTCTTGCCAAAATTGATAATTTATGCCGAATCCGGCTGACCAACGCTCTGTCAGTTTATAACCTGTGTAGGGTGTCGAACTAAATGAAAATATATTTTGATTAAAATCGAGCCCAAAACCCCCACCAAAATAGATTTTATCAAAAATACTATCTGATTGTGCTGACGAAAAATTAGAGATAGCGATCATTAAAATGCCGATCCAAATCCTCATAAAATAATTTTTTGGGGTTAGGCTAACCTACTGGTCTTCTGATGCAGAAATGATAACATATACATCTTCACCCTCAGCACTCATGTAATATTTTTCTCTAGCAATGCGCTCTAGCAAATCTTGATTACTAAATAATGCTTTACGATCGGCCTCAACGATTTTTATTTGTTTCTGATAATAGCCTTTCCTTTGTTGCAAGTCAGCCTCTTTTTTTCTCAGAGAAAGTTGAGTCAAAATATCATTGGAATCAAATATCGTTAACCAAACAATGAAGAAAAGAGTCCCCAAGGCGTATATATTTTTAAAAAATGATGGGATCTGCTTTATTAAATTTTTCATATTTTTTTAAAGATAAAAAAAATGTTTGGAAACCCAGGTAAGATTGTAATTAATAGTATTTAAGATAAAGTGAACTATCTCAGAATTTAACTGAAAAAGATTAGAGCAACCTAAATTTTAGTAAACAGAAATAAAAAATCGAGATAAACCAACTTTTTTGTTAGATTAATTCTATTATGTGGTTGGATAAAGAGCGGAATCATCAAGTTCCTCTTCAATTCTCAGTAATTGGTTATATTTTGCCATACGATCCGACCGAGACAGAGATCCAGTCTTGATTTGTCCTGTGTTCAATGCTACAGCAATGTCGGCAATCGTATTATCTTCCGTCTCTCCTGAGCGGTGCGAAATAATTGCCGTCCATCCTGCCTTGTGAGCCATTTCAATGGCAGCAAAAGTCTCAGAGAGTGTTCCAATTTGATTCACTTTAATCAAAATAGAGTTTCCACATTTTTCATCAATGGCACGTTGTAAATAATCTACATTAGTCACTAAAAGATCGTCACCAACCAATTGACAACGATCTCCTATGGCTTCAGTTAATTTTTTCCATCCATCCCAGTCATTTTCATCCATCCCATCTTCAATACTATCAATTGGATATTTATCAATCAATGCGGTCAAATAAGCAACCTGTTCGTTACTTGTTCTAACTTTACCGTCATTACCTTCAAACTTTGAATAATTATAATTCCCTTCTTCATAAAACTCCGAGGCCGCACAGTCCATAGCGATAGTAATTTCATCACCGGCTTTGTATCCAGCGGATTCAATAGCTTCAATTACACTGTCTAGTGCTTCTTCCGTACCACCGATAAAACTTGGTGCAAATCCACCTTCGTCACCTACAGCAGTACTTAAACCCTTAGATTTTAGAATACCTTTCAAGTGGTGGAAGATTTCAGCTCCCATTCTTAAAGCCTCATTAAACGAGGAAGCTCCAATTGGCCGAATCATAAATTCCTGAAAAGCAATAGGGGCATCTGAATGAGACCCCCCATTGATGATATTCATCATAGGAACTGGTAAGAGATGAGCATTGACCCCACCTAAATATCTGAATAAGGGCTGACAAGACTCATCAGCGGCAGCTTTAGCAATAGCCAAAGAAATGCCCAATATAGCATTAGCACCTAGTTTGCTTTTATTTGCAGTTCCATCTAAATCAATCATCTTTTGATCTATAATCTTTTGATCGAAAACTGAATATCCCAAAATCTCCGGTCCAATCAATTCATTGATATTTTGAACAGCTTTCAAAACTCCTTTACCCAGGTATTTACTTTTATCATTGTCTCTGAGCTCATGTGCCTCATGTTCACCTGTTGATGCTCCTGAGGGGACAGCTGCCCGTCCCATAATACCACTCTCAGTGATTACATCCACCTCTACTGTCGGATTACCCCGCGAATCTAATATTTGTCTAGCAACTATGCTCTCTATAATACTCATATTTTATTCTTCTTAATTAACTGTATAAAATCATCAAATAAGTAGGTTGAATCATGAGGACCGGGAGTTGACTCTGGGTGATGTTGCACAGAGAATGCCTGACCATTTGTCAATCTCAAACCCTCAACAGATTGATCATTTAGATTAATATGCGTCAATTCAGCTAACTTGGAATTTTTCAGAGACTCCATATTCACGGAAAAACCATGATTTTGTGAGGTTATTTCACTTTTGCCAGTCATTAAATTTTTAACAGGCTGGTTAAGCCCACGATGTCCATGATGCATTTTAAAGGTGCTTATACCCACGGCCCTTGCCAAAAGTTGATTTCCAAGACAAATGCCAAACAAAGGTTTCCCATCAGCTAATATTTTCTTAATCGTAGAAACAGCATAATCCATAACTTCTGGATCTCCTGGACCATTTGAAATAAAGTAACCATCAGTATCCCATTTTTGCATCTCTTCAAAACTTGTTTTAGCCGGGAAGACAATAAGTTGACAATTTCTTATTAAAAAATTATCTAAAATAGATCTTTTAATACCTAGATCTAGCACCGCAATTATAAATCCAGTATTGTCCGTCCCAAGTTCATAAGTTTTCTTAGTTGTAACAAGACTCGATAATTCAAGCGATTTCATATCCGGAATCTTGGCTAGTTCAGATTGAAGCTCCGAAATATCAAAAATTTCAGTACTAATAATAGCATTCATGGCCCCTTTATCTCTCACATGTCGTACCAGCATGCGTGTATCTAAATCAGATATGCCGACTGTTTCATGTGAACTGAGATAATCTTCTAAGCTACCAGAAGCAGAGCTACGACTGTGTTCATAAGTAAAGTCATTTACCACTAAGCCTTTGATTTTAGGCCTATCCGATTCATCCTCGTCCTTATGTACACCATAGTTTCCAATATGAGAATTGGTATTGATCACAATTTGACCATAATATGAGGGGTCAGTATAAATCTCTTGATATCCGGTCATCCCTGTATTAAAGCAAATCTCACCTCCTGAAGTTCCTTTTTTCCCAATTGAAAGCCCCTCAAACAATGTCCCATCGGCTAAATAGAGTATGGCTTTTTCCCTTTTCATAAACTGACTGATTAAAATAGAAAGTTATTATTTAATAATGAAATAAATTTAATTGAATTGCAGTCGTAAGCACAAAAAAAAAGGACTGAGAAATTTCAATCCTTTAGTTATTTAAAAGCTATTTAATTTTTTTATCTTCTTTATCGCCAGAAGCGTCCGTTTCTGGCGTTATAACTTCATTGATTAGGTCTTCTTTCTCAGTTTCAGTGGTTACTACTTGTGCTTCTTCAACTACTGCAGAATCAGATGACGATGACTTTGATTTCCTTCGCCTAGATCGCTTTGCTGTTTTTGGCTTTTTTTCTTCAAGCAATAATTGATTATAATCTACAAGTTCCATAACACACATCTCAGCGTTATCCCCTAGTCTAGTACCTGTTTTTAGTATTCTGGTATATCCCCCAGGTCTATCCGCTACTTTTTCAGCGATATCAGCAAAAAGTTCGGTAATAGATTCTTTGTCCTGCAAATATTTAAAAACTACTCTCCTTGAGTTTGTTGTGTTGATCTTAGCCTTTGTAATTAAAGGCTCAACATACTTTTTCAAAGCCTTTGCCTTAGCGATGGTTGTATTTATCCTCTTATATTTAATCAATGAAGATGCCATGTTTGATAGCATCGCCTTTCGGTGAGACGCAGTCCTACCTAAATGATTGAACTTTTTACCGTGTCTCATTCCTCTTCTAGTTTGTATTTTGCCAAATCCATTCCAAAAGTCAGACCTTTTTCAACAACCAATTGCTCTAATTCGGCCAATGATTTCTTTCCAAAGTTTCGGAATTTCATCATTTCTGAGATCTCAAGATTCACTAAGTCTCCAAGAGAGCGAACCTCGGCGGCTTTGAGACAGTTATATGCTCTTACCGATAAATCAAGATCATTAAGAGATGTTTTTAACAACTTTCGCATGTGTAGCAATTCTTCATCAACTTGTTCTGGTTCTCCCTTAGTGGCAGTATCCAATATCATACTTTGATCTGAGAATAACATAAAATGTTGAATCAGTATGTTAGCAGCACCTTTGAGCGCATTTTCGGGGTGAATAGATCCATCTGTTTCAATATCAAGTATTAGTTGTTCATAATCTGTCTTTTGCTCAACACGAGTATTTTCAACACTATACTTAACATTTTTTATGGGAGTGAAGATGGAGTCAATGGCGATAGTACCAAAATTTTGTTCCTCACTCTTATTTTCCTCCGCTGGTACATAACCTCTTCCTTTTTCTACGGTCAATTCTAATTCGAATTTGGCTGAACTATCTAATTTGCAGACAACGTGATCTGGATTCAATACCTCAAAAGAGTTCGTAGACATACCGATGTCAGCTCCAGTTAATTTCTCTTTTCCAGAAACTTTTACAATTATTTTGTCGTCATCGGCTCCAACAACTTTTTTAAAACGTACCATTTTGAGATTTAAAATCAGTTCACTTACATCTTCGACCATGCCATTTATGGTTGAAAACTCATGAAGTACGCCAGGTACTCTAATTTCAGTGATGGCATAACCTTCTAAGGATGATAATAATATTCTTCGGAGCGCGTTACCTACTGTGACTCCATAACCTTTTTCTAAAGGTTTAAATGTAAAGAGGCCATGAAAATCGTCTGCCTTTTCCATGACTACCTTATCTGGCATTTGAAATGCTAAAATCGACATATCGTTATTTTTAACTTATAGTAAATCAATTATTTTGAGTACAGCTCAACAATAAGCTGTTCTTTAATATTTTCAGGTATTTCTTCTCTCTCGGGAGGATTTAAGAATTTACCTATATAATCAGTACTGTTCCATTCCAACCAAGAAAATGTTTTAGTGGATTTAGAGGCAAGACTATTCGATATCAATTCTAAAGATTTAGAACGTTCTCGAACTGATACCACATCATTATTCCTCAAACTGTATGATGGGATATTAACAATTCTTCCGTTCACCATGATGTGCTTGTGCAATACTAATTGTCGCGCGGCCCTCCGTGTCGACGCTATACCAAGTCTATAAATAGTGTTGTCTAGCCTTGCTTCTAGTAGTTGAAGTAAAATTTCTCCAGTGATCCCACTTTTACGGGACGCTTTATTGAAAACATTCGCAAACTGCTTTTCCAATAGACCATAGGTGTACTTTGCCTTCTGTTTTTCTGCGAGTTGTATTGCAAATTCAGAGAGCTTCTTTCTTCTACCTTTCCCATGTTGACCAGGAGGATACGATTTATTCTGCAATGCCTTACTTGGACCAAAAATGGGTTCTCCAAATTTTCTCGCTATCTTGGACTTAGGACCTCTATATCTAGCCATATCTAATTCGTGTTAATAAGATTTAATTAAATTCTTCATTAAACTCTTCTTCTTTTCGGTGGCCTACATCCGTTATGCGGAAGGGGTGTAACATCTCTAATTGCTGTTACTTCGATTCCAGTATTTTGAATCGCTCTGATTGCAGACTCTCTCCCCGCACCTGGCCCTTTAACAAAAACCTCAACTTTTCTTAAACCCATCTCATGAGCTTTCTGAGCACAATCTGCAGCCGCCACCTGTCCTGCATATGGAGTATTCTTTTTTGAACCTCTGAATCCCATTTTACCTGCAGAAGCCCATGATACTACTTGCCCTTGCGTGTTAGTTAAAGAAATAATGATGTTGTTAAAAGTTGCTTGAATATGAGCTTCACCCACAGCTTCAACTACAACTACCCTTTTTTTTGCCTTATCTTTTCTTTTTTGTGCCATTACA
>PYIJ01362531.1_pt1 | contig 37085 bp, 27 predicted proteins | sample 3578051 | NCBI WGS metagenome assembly PYIJ01 (sample SAMN08408021, study PRJNA431606) | Marine metagenome isolate SA_KN192-05_S13_5m, whole genome shotgun... | biome: marine; feature: oceanic pelagic zone; material: water; isolation source: surface water sample, 0.2-0.8 um fraction ... | reverse complement strand
CACCGCCAATATGTCTTGTTGTGATCCTACCTTTATTATTTCTTCCACCTGTCTTACTAAGCTTAGCAATTAAAGATTCACACGGCTTACCTTTATGTAAATCTGAATTATTTACCTTAATTCTAAATCTTCTTCCAGGAGATGTTGGTTTTGATCTAATTAATGCCATTATTGAGCCTCTGTTTCACCATAACTAATATCAAATCCTTCCTTGAGCCTAACATATGCTTTTTTCCAATCTTTAGTTTTACCATATCTCCTGCCTACTCTTTTTAATTTACCAGAACAGTTTAATATTCGGACATCTTCAACTTTTACATCGAACATTTTTTCAACTGCCTTTTTAACTTCTAATTTATTAGCATCTTTTAATACTGAAAAAACATGTTGATTTTCAGTATCAGCTTTTACCGTAGCTTTTTCAGAAACTCTTGGGGATACTATAATATTCATTAATCTCTCATCATTCATGATGTCATACCTTGTACTTTATCGATAACTTTAGAATCTATGACAACATTGTCGTGTCTCATTAAATTGTAAGGGTTAACACCCAATGGACTAACAATCTCAATGTTAGGTAAATTCCTTCCTGCTAAAAAAACATTAATTTTTTCTTCATGAACAATCAACAACATATTATCGATTTTCAATTTATTTATTTCAGAGATAAATGCTTTTGTTTTCGGTTCTTTAACATTAAAATCATCTACGCATATCATTTTTTTATTTCTAACTAATTCTGAGATAATACAATTCATCGCATTCTTATACATTTTTTTATTGATCTTTTTATTATATGTTTTGGGTGATGCAGCAAATGTTACTCCTCCACTTCTCCAAATAGGGCCTCTAGTTGTTCCTGCTCTGGCTCTACCTGATCCTTTTTGAGGTCTAGGTTTTGCTCCGCCACCGCTTACTGCTGATCTATTTTTTTGAGCTTTTGTTCCAGATCTTTGGTTAGACATATAATCAGTTACCACTTGATGGACAAGTGATTGGTTAAATTCTCTATTAAATATTTTTTTTAAATCAGTCGCTGCCATCACTATTTACCTTCTTCTGGATTTTCGGTTTTAGAGACTTTCGTTTCTTCTTTTTTAGCTTCTTTTTTTATATCTACTTTTTCTAATTCTGCTATCGCTTCTGCGAAACTTTTTGAATCTTCTTCTTTCTGTGTTTGCCAAGCACTTGATCTTATCTTCAAACTCTCAATTGATTCTGTGATCTTTTCATTAGATGCAACTCTGGCGTCTATTTTTAATTTTTCTTCAGTCAACATCTGTTTGGTTGCTTTTTGTTTTTCTTTTAGCAAATCTGCTTTTTGTGAAAGCAAAGTAATACCAAGCAACTGCTCAATAATTTCTCTTTGCTCATTTGCTTTTGTTGATAAGAATGGTTGTGTGTATGTGTTCAATGCAATTATGTTTTTAAACATTGCATGGGTCATACCCATCAACTTGTTTATTTCTATCTGTGTTTCTCTGTTCTCACCTTGTGCTTCGTTGCTTTCAACATTTTGTTCTATGTTGTTAGCATAGAATTTGAATATCTGTGGCTTCCTTCCACGTTCAATTGTGTACTCAATATTGTTTTTTACAAATTTGATACTAACCAACATTCCTTTTTCGTTGGTCTTATTCACGAGATTGTCTCTTCTTATATTTGTTAGTGCTTCGCCAAAGAACACATATGATAGTGCATTGATGATTGTTGTCTTACCAGTACCATTCCTAGCACCTGCATCATCACCGCCTAGATCTAGATTTTCACCAATGACTAATACTAAATTTTTGTTGGCAAAATTGATTGCTTGAGCCTGGTTGCCCACGCTCATGAAATTTTTTACTGTAAGTTCTTTAATCGTTAGCAAGTTGTTTCTTCTTCCATTCGTGGTAGCCTCGTAGCCATTCTTCCTGTGTTATAGGTTTTGCCATTTGTTCTAATAAAGTTTTTTTGTTCCACCTCGGCTCCTCGAATTCGCCCTTCAGTGCTTTCAATAATTTTTTTTTACTAATTCTGGACATCTAAATCATTATAAATTGCTGTTAATATATTTTTGTCATATGTTTCAGAATCTACTCCTTGTAATTGTTTTATAACAATTTGATCTACACTGTCAAACTTTTGCACTTCAACAGTTGGTTGTTGTGCATTGTCTACTTGCTCTGGTATAAGTTGTAGTTCTCTCAATTGGTATTTTTCTATAAATGTTTCTCTGACGAAATTCGCCTCCTCATATGAAATTTTAATATCTAAGGTTACTCTCACATACATTTTTGGTTTGAGATATTTGTCAGGATCTTCTAATAGTTCGGAAACTTTTATTGTAATATATCTTGGCATGTCCGGCCAATTTATGTATTTTGGTTTGCCACCCATTTCTATTACCATCATGCCTCGGTCATCGTCCCAAGCATCTGCATAATTATGTGGAAATGCGTTGCCCATGTATGTGACATTTTTCATAACTTGCCTTTTATGGAAGTGTCCTGAAAAAACTTGCCCACAATTTGCAAAATGATCAGTCTGTATTCCTCCTACATCAGGCATCTCAACCATTGCGTTCATTTTGAAATATGGCAATTCAAAATGTCCAAACACATACTGTTGTTTCATTTTTTCAATTTTTTTCCATTCGTCCCCAACAATCCACGGAATAATTGCAACGTCATCCTCCACGATCCAATCATTTACAATATGAACGTTTGGAATATTCCTTATGAATTCCATGGAATTAATTTCTCTTTTTTCTCTGTAGAATAAATCGTGATTGCCCATTATCACATAAACTTTTTCGAATGCCGCACCTAATCTTTCCATGTTGGATACAGTGTAGTTCATTGTGGACACGTTTGTACTTGCTCTGTGGTGGTGCCAATCCCCTAGAAATATACAGGTTTCGCAACCATGTGCTTTGGCCTGTTCTATGAACCAATAAATGAACGCTTCACAGTCGTCGTTGTGTACACGACTGTTGCCCTTCATTCCAAAGTGTATGTCAGTGAAACACGCTACCTTATTAAAAAATGCCATGCGTTACCACTTCTTTTTGATTATTGGTTTGTGATCTGTCATGTCTACTTTCTTATAATTTACTTCTCCAAAATCATCAGAATCTAGGTTTCCTTTTTTCTTAAGTATCTTGTTTAATTTTTTTATGCCTGTTTTGTTTACTATTTTCGCTTCACCGTGTGCATTTTTCATTCTTCTCTTGTAACTCACTGTGTTGACTTCGTTTTCATTTTGCCTTGTGAAACTAGGCATCATGTTATTGTATTCCAGAAGGTCGTCCCTGATTGCTTGGTTCTTCTTTTCGATGTTCAATATTCTTGTGAATGAATTTGTTATTGCCGCCGTGTAGTATGCGAATGGGTTGTCCGACTTTGATTCATCGAACTGCAATCCTATCTGGGATAGTTGCATCAGTGCCTGCGATTGCATTTCGTCATTGTACGTGTAACCTCTCCAGTTGGCTCTCGTGCCATATCTTTCGCACAACTTCATGTACATCATTGCCAATTGGTTGGTCATTTTGCCATGTCCTGCTGAGAAGTTCCCATTCTTCATTCCGCCCACCCAGTGGCTTTTGCCCACGCAGATAGGTTTGTTTTTGTTGTCTATTCTGAAATGCTGAAATGGAGGGAAGTTCACCTTGCTGTGATGGTCCGCTGTCTGTTTTGGATTTTTCTTCCTATCACTGTCCATCGGAACATGATCATACATCATCACTCTGAACACCAGGTCCCTTTTGTCTATTTTTCTTGGGGACACAGTGTAGTCAGCAAGTTTTATTTTCTTCATGCCAGCCGCCTTGGCCTGTTCCCATGCTTCCTGTGTGTGACGTTTTGCCCTGGCCTTCTTGGCCTCGGCTATGGTCCTCACATTGATTTTCTTTAGGTTTGGAACTATGAGATCGTACTGTGAATCCTCTGGATTCACGTAACTGCAATATGTGTTTTTACTGGCATGTATCTCGGCCAGCAGATCTCGGTTGTTTAAGTATTTCACTCTCTTCATAATTATCTCAATTTTCAGTTAAAGTGACCACAAACAGGTCTGTTGAATGGTGCCGTATGGGTAATTAAGTGCGCCTAAAATAATGCCTATAAATATAGTTAAAGTATACAAAATTTTGAAAAGGAAATCAACCGGTTAATATGCCAATTAAAGCACTAGGAAAAGCGATTAAGAACGTAGCAGGTGGCGTGTTCAATAGAACACTAGCCAGGCTGACAGGTTCTGGTATTCAGACTGATTCTAGGCTGGTACAGGCCAGGGCCAAATGGGCCGGCAGAAGTGATGCCACTGACTGGCGTGTTAGGCTACAGGTTCCGCAAGGGTCACCTCTGGAAGGTTTTTTTGACTTTGAAAACAATCCACTGTTGCGACCACTGGCTGGCACAAGGGGAATATTTTGGCCATTGACACCAACAATGATTTTACAGCACTCTGCAAGTTACAATGCTCTGGCACAGACGCACTCCAACTATCCTTTCCAGGCATACCAGAATTCGCAAGTGTACCAAATGAATATATTAGGAGAGTTTCCTGTGCAAAACAGCGAAGACGCCCAGCACTGGGTGGCCACTGTGAATTTCTTGAGGACCGCTACAAAAATGTTTTTTGGAAGAGATGACGGAGACCAATTAAAAGGCAACCCACCGCCAATCCTGCATCTTTCAGGTTATGGAGATCACATGTTTCAAAAGATCCCTGTGGTTATAAACACGTTCAACGTTGAATTGAAAGCAGGAATAGATTACATTTCTACAAAACAGAGCCAAGTGTACAGACAGCAGTTTGCAGATTATGACTTTGAGGATCAGTCAGTGAGTCAGTCATGGGCACCAACGCTTTCAAACATTTCTGTTTTGATAACTCCTACGTACTCTAGAGATTCTGTCAAGAACTTCTCCATGAAGAAGTTTGTAAGAGGCGAATTGAATGGCAAGGGCACTAACGAGATAGGATTTATTTAATGGCAAAGTATTCTTCAACATCACCATATTTCGCAACACCACAGAACAACATAAACCTGGAAACTTTCATACCTCGAACAATCACAGCAGAGGGCGATGACCAATCATACACAATAGAAAGAACATATGCTTACAGGCCAGACCTTCTTGCATTTGATCTGTATGGTACACCAAGGTTGTGGTGGGTGTTTGCTCAGAGGAACCCAGATATGATAGAAGACCCAATTTATGATTTCAAACCAGGAGTTAGCATCAAGTTACCAAAGCCCGGCAACATATCACAAGACTTAGGAGTCTAATATGAGTTACAGAAACAGGGTAAATAAAAATCTCAGATCCTCAAAACAAAATAAAAGTACTGTGAGAGTACGAAGCGGCAGGGGAGCAAACGACGGGAAACCACTGGGAAGAACAGATCTAAATGACTACGCAGGACTCAATTCTAACAACTTCATAAAAAACACCAACGCTAATGACTACGATGGAGTTGCTGTAAGTCCAAAGTTCAAATACTCCGCAGGTCCACGGGAAAAGACAGCCGCGGGACCGAGGCAAAACCAGTTGCACAAGTTTGCCACCTACAACACAATTTTCACACTGAGTGGCATTAAGGAACGTGAGATACAGGATCGTAGTTTCCTAAAATCACCCGTGCATGACGTGATTGCCAGGTCCGGGGGGATCTCAGATCCAAATATAAGCAGTACCGAAGTGGAAGACACTGGCGGCGAGGATCCAGAGTATGATGCAACCACAATACAGAGGCAAAAGGCATTTGATGAAGAATACACAGACAGCATATCCATCCTATCAAGAGCACATGACATATTTTTTGAAAACATAAACATGCTTTCGACCGTTGGTCCAAACTCCGAGCGTAACCTGGCCAACTTCACCAAGATGGAATTCCAAATACATGAACCATACAGCATAACATTCATAGAAAAGGTCCGGGCGACCACCGCAATCAACGGTTATGATGACTACCAGGACGCACCGTTGTTGCTGACAATAGAATTCAAAGGCTTTGACGAAAACGGAAAGACGATGCAGTCAGAGGGACTTATACGTAAGATACCGATATTGATAGCAAGGGTAGATTTTGATGTCAACGAGGGCGGAGCAAGATATTCGATCGTTGCTGTGCCATACACCGACCTTGCCTTCGATGATAGGTTCAAGTTTCCAAGGTGCACAATAGATTCATCGGGCAATGATGCCCTGCAGGTGATGAAGGGAGTGGCCATCAAACTCAGAGACGCCGCAAGGAAGGAAAGAGATGAACACAAGGTGCGTGAGCTCATAGATGACTATCAGTTCGAGGTCGACGATGAGGTAATGAACGTGGGTGGTTCTTATTCCGGAAAAACTAATTACAAAAAAAAGGAAAAAAGCATTTACAATTCTAAAGATGGCCTGGATAAAAAGGAAAAGGCAAGGGTGGCCGACGACGACCAGATAGGAGAGGGCATTGAAGGTGACCTCGCACCAGGAGGCGAAGGCAGAGGAAAGAAGATCAAAATAGACACCGGTGGGGGAAAAGCAGAAACTGTGGCAAGTATCGCCAAGTACTTTGAGGATGCAGTGAGAGAGATGTATGGCTATCAGAGGCTAGTAAATGATTTTTGGACCTCCTATCTTGAGGACACTGGGTTGATAGAGAGAGGACAGAAACTGACGCAGACAGAATTGGAAAAAACAGTGCGAGATGAAAAGTTCAAACAGGCACTGCTAGAAAATCAATACGTGCCATGGTTCAAGATCAAGACCACGGTGAAGACACACATCAAGGAATTCGACAACATCACCAAAATGCACAGGAAGACAATTGTGATGCGAGCGATACCGTACAAGGTACACATCTGCAAACTGATCACTCCGGGCATTGCACTCAAGAACGTGGACTTCAGCAAGTTGGCACGAAAAGTGTACAACTACATATACACTGGTGAAAACGTTGATGTGCAGAACATAAGGATCAATTACAAGAGTGCCTACTACATGAGGAACGTTTATGACGCAAAAGCCAACGATGGTATATTCTCGGTGTTCACAGACATATATCAAAGGGTTTTCGGCACAGGCACCTATCCCGAGCCAACCAGGCAACTCCGTTCATATCCTTCCAACCAGAAAGGCAGGAGCCTGTTGGAAACTGTGAGTGGTGAAGGCAGGAAAGCACAAGAATTTTATGATTACCTTACCAATCCCGAGGCTGATATGATACGTATAGAAATGGAGATCCTTGGAGATCCCGCTTACCTCTGTCAGGACCAGTACGTGCCATTGGATAAGAACAATAATCATTACGTTGGTCCAAACAATGACTATGATACTAATTTGGATTGTTTCAATTCCGACCAGGTGCAACCTCTTATCGTGGTCAACTACAGGTTGCCAGACGAAATAGATGAAAAGGATGGACTGATGTTCAGCAACAAGGACAAGTACAGAGATGAGAGTCTGTTCTTCAACGGTGCTTACCAGGTGGTCAAGGTGGAGAGCAGATTTGAGAACGGCCAGTTCCTGCAGACGCTGACGTGTGTGAGGCTCAACAACCAGTCCGGGGTGGGTGACGCAGTGCTACAGAACAGTGCTAAGAAAGATAGCCCATTCAAGCGTAAGGATCAAACGCAAAAACTTCTCGAACTAGAGAAGGAGAAAAAGGATTTGTTGAAGAAGGAAAGGGCACGAAAACGAAGTCAATTTGGTTTGGGAGAGTACGATTAATCATAAGGATAAATTAAAGTATGGCAGATTCTAGAGGATTCACAGATTCACTTGACAATCAGAAGAACCAGTTCAACAAGTATTCTGACACGGACACAGGCCCTTACGTGGGCGTGGTGAAGTACACGCAAGATCCACTGAAGATGGGTAGATTGGGGGTCAACATACCTGCGTTGACAAATACAAGCGAACCGTCAGCGAGTCAAATTGTGTGGTGTCAGTATCTTTCACCTTTTTATGGCGCAAAAAGTCCACGGGCAATTTCCAAGTCGGATCCCAGTGACTACAAGTTGACGCAACACAGTTATGGATTCTGGGCCATACCACCAGACATAGACACAGAAGTTTTGGTTATATTCGCCAAGGCGGAAACTGCGGCCAGGAATGCTTTCTGGATAGGATGCATACAACAGCCGTTGACGAACCAACAGATTCCAGGTTACGGGGCATCCACTTTCACGGAACTAGAGAAAGGCAGGTCCACGGGCAGAGAACAGGCAATCGCCGCGGCCGCAACAGGAGAGCGACAAAATTACGGTGCCGACCTTTTACCGGTGGGCGAGAAGAACAGTTTTCTGGTTGCCAACTCATCCAACCCTGATATATTTAGATTTCCTGTTAACGACATACTGGCCGAACAGTTGTTGGCAGAAGGACTCATACAGGACAACGTGAGGGGAACAACCACTTCATCAGCACGTAGAGAAACTCCGAGCAGAGTTTTTGGAATGAGCACTCCTGGTAGAATAAGGGCTGACTCACGGCAACTTAACATAGGATTGGATGGCTCAGCGATTGCGCCGGACAGAAATCCTGGACACAGTTTCGTTATGGACGACGGTGACAATCTGGGGAACAACCAATTGACAAGATTACGTACGGCATCAGGACATCAGATATTGATGCATGACACTGATGGATCGATATACATCGCCAACGGCTCAGGCAATGCCTGGATCGAGATGCAGAGCAATGGCAGAATAGATGTCTATTCAGGAGTTGGCGGAATAAACATGAGAACAGAAGGAGACTTCAACCTGCACTCCGACTCAAATGTTAACATACATGCCAATGGACAGATGAGGATTAGTTCTGCCAACGAAATGATACACTCGGCTGACGCGATACTTAACCTTGGTGACAAGGGTATCCTAAGCAGTTCACAGTCAGGATCCGTAAGGGAATACGCCAGGGACGGAATTTCATCATTCACGAAGGGAACACAACTTCATGGGGCATCGGGTCAAGTTCATCTAGCAGGCGCCCAGGTTCACTTTAATTCAACCAACGCGAGTAGCACATGGGGGCCTCTGTGGTTGACAAAAGAAGCGGCAGGAATGCAGTTGCGTGAAGAAGGAGACGTTGAACTAACACACAAAGGCCTAAAACCTCTAGAGAGTTTTACAAGGAAAACCAAAACCACTGTGCATAGATTTGTGACGCATGAACCAATGTTCAGGGCAAGTGTGATAGGCAACGATGGAATCATACCGATAGACAGTGATGACAAAAAGCAGTGGAGTAAGTTGGCAAACACACCAGGCACAGCAGAATTTTTGAACATGCAAAACAGGATCAGCACAAACAGTGCCATTCGTGATGCACAATACCAAGCAGACGCTTTGGAATATGTAAAGCAGAAAATGGGCAAAAGCACGAATGTGGTCAAAGCGAAAGAACTTTTACAGGATTTCGGAAACAAATACAATGACATCTATGGCATAAGCAAAAAAGCAAATCTTCCTTTTGACATCAAAGACAGCATATCTGAAAAATTGAAAGGTATCGATTTCAACACATCCAAGAAAGACTTGACCAACACGCTTACTTCTCAGGTTGTCGAAAGTTTCACTAACAAGAGCAAGGAACTTTTCAAAGACAACGTGTTTGTGAACAGTGCTGGTGAATTGTTTACAGTTGGAAACAACACCTTACAAGGAATCACAGGAGGAGTAGATGTACTGAACAAAGGCCTAAACACACTAGATGGACTCAAAGGCAATTTGTCATCGATACGGAATATAGAATCTACGGTGAGTAACCTGAACAGTATAACACAAACCTACTCCAGCATAGTTGGTGGCAAGGTGGTTGGACTGAATCAAGTTAAAAAATTGGCATCTAAGACAGGGTTGTTTAATGCAAGGGAGGCCGGCATAGCAGGGCAAAGTTTCCTCGCGAATGTTGGCGCAAATTTAAGCACCAAAATTGGAGCGATAGCAGGAGTGGCAAAAACTTTCTTTAGCGGATTCAAATTCAGTGATATACGGTTGAAGGAAGAAATACGTTTAGTAGGTAAGTCACCAATGGGCATTAACATTTATTCGTTTAAATACAAGCAGTTGCCAGGCAGGTACATAGGAGTGATGGCTCAGGAAGTGCCGTGGGCAAGGCATAAAACAGACACAGGATACTACGCTGTGGATTACAGCAAAGTTGATGTGACTTTTAGGAGACTAAATTAATGGCATATGGTGATGGCGGATCCGGAGGTGGCTCAAGTGGGAGTAATGTAACTTTCAAAGGATTCAGTTCAAAGGCAGACAAGCAGAATTTCAAGTTGTACGATTTTGAAGTTGCTAAACAAGGACTTATAAACAGGTTGAGTGTTAGAAAAGGTGAACGTGTTGAGAATCCAGAATTTGGCACTATAATATATGACTGCATATTTGAACCTTTCACAGATGACCTAAAAGAAGCAATAGTGGAGGATGTGACCCAAAATTTGAATGCTGATCCTCGAATATCAACGTCAGATATTTTAGTGTCAGAAGCAGACAAAGGCATAGCAATTCAAGCCACTATAAGGTATGTTCCACTGGATATCACAGAGAAACTGCGATTCAACTTCGACGAAAACGCATTATTGCGTCTATCTTAATATACGCACATTTCCTAACATATAAATACCGTTGTAATTACAATGGCCACAACAGATAGACAGAACAGATTACTTGTAGCGGAAGATTGGAGAAAGATCTACCAGGCTTTTCAACAGGCAGATTTCAAATCATACGACTTTGAAACCCTGCGTAGGACGATGGTGGCGTATCTGCAGGAGAACTACCCAGATGATTTCAATGATTTTGTTGAGAGTTCTGAGTATGTTGCTCTAATAGATCTTATTGCCTACATAGCACAGGCCTTGAGTTTCAGAGTTGACCTAAATGCCAGGGAAAATTTCCTAGAGACAGCAGAGAGGAGAAACTCTGTTCTAAGATTAGCAAGGCTAATCAACTACAATGCCAAGAGAAACAAACCAGCCACAGGACTTTTAAAAATAGACACAATCTCAACAACTCAAGACGTTAATGATTCAACAGGAACCAACCTGGCCAATTCAACTATTGTTTGGAACGACAGTGCTAATTCAAATTACAGAGAACAATTTATTGCAGTTTTGAATGCGGCAAATCAAACAGGACAGATTTTTGGGAAACCAAGAGACAAAAGTAACATAGGGGGAGTTGATACAGAATTATACACTTTAGCGTCTAATCAAAATGGTCTACCAATTTTCAATTTTCAACAGACCACAAGCGGCATAGACAGGAACTTTGAAGTTGTTCCATCGGCTATCACAGACAGTGAGTCTGTATATGAATTCGCCCCAATAGACGGCACAGGATTGACATACACCTACAGAAGTGACGGTTCCGGAGACAGTTCAAACAACACAGGGTTTTTCTTTTTATTCAAGCAAGGAACTCTACAAAGCAACGACTTTTCTATTGAGACAGCAACAACAAACTTTGTAAGAAGCATCAATGTCAAAAACATAAATGACTCGGACGTTTGGCTATTTGCAATTGATCAGTTTGGATTTCCAATTAAGGAGTGGACCAAGGTGCCATCATTGTCTGGCAACAATGCAATTTACAATTCACTGGCCAAAAACATAAGAGACACTTATAACGTGGTGACAAAAAATAATGACACAATTGACCTTGTGTTTGGTGATGGAAATTTTTCTAACTTACCTACAGGATCTTTTAGAGCATATTACAGAGTCAGTGATAACGAAAAATATTCATTACAGCCTGCAGACATGCAAAATATACAGATCGATGTGCCTTATACAGACGCCAACGGCAGTGACCAAACTCTTTCGGTCACAATGAGCCTTAAGGCATCTATATATAATGCGGCGGCAACAGAGTCCAACGATTCGATAAGAGAAAAAGCAGGGCAAGTTTATTATTCCCAAAATAGGATGATAACTGCAGAAGATTATCAAGTGGTGCCTTTAAGTGCTTCACAAGAAATTGTTAAAACAAGATCAGTAAACAGGTCAGCATCAGGAATAAGCAGGGCTAAAGAAATATTAGATCCAACTGGTGCATACAGTAATGTTAGCGTGTTTGCTGAAGACGGAATACTGTACAAAGAAGAATCAAATCCATCATTCACTTTCACATTCAGCAACAGAAGTGAAATACAAACAACATTGGATCAATCTGTAGAGTCTAAATTGAAAAAGGCCTATTCAAGACACTTCTACTATGACAAGTATGGAACACAGGATCTGTCATCACTGACAGCAACATGGAATTCGTCAACTACCACTACAAACACAAACACAGGTTACTTTACTTCGGGCGGAGCATTGGCAGTGGGAGATTCAGCAACATCAAATTTAAAATTCGCCAAGACAGGCGCATTGGTCAAGTTTACATCACCAGACACTAGAGAATTCCTTAACAGCACGTTGGTTACTGCTGGTACCGAAGATGCTGAAGACAGACAATGGGCAAAAATTTCAGCAGTGGTCGGCGATGGTTCCAATTCTGGAACTGGAAACCTATCGTCAGGACTAGGTCCAATAACACTTAACGGCATAGTGCCAAATGGAGCAGTGTTAAGTTCTGTGATTCCAAATTTTACCACGGCTTTCTCAGATGCACTAGAAAAAGATATCATAGATAGGATAGAAGCATATGAAGAATTCGGACTTAGATACGACCTTGACTCTGAGTCATGGCAAGTTATCACAGCAAGTAATTTGAGTTCAAGCACAACTTTCAGTCTTACAAATCAAGGTAACGCTACCGGAACAAACTTAGATGCTAGTTATTGGTTCAAATTTACTAATGACGGTAACACTTATACAGTAAGTTACAGGTCCCTGGAATACATTTTTGAATCAGAATCACAAAACAAATTTCATTATGACGTGGACGAAAAAATTTACGATTACAAAACAGGTAAAAGCGTCAAAGACACAATCAAGATATTAAAGACAAACAGTATAGTTTCTACAGGCAATGCTGTAGGATATCCTCTAATATGGCAGGTCGTAGACACAGTCAAAGAGGCCGATGGTTATCAAGACAATAGAAAAGTAAAAGTTGGATTTCTTGATGATGACGACGACGGTGTGGTTGATAATCCGGAGTTGTTTACTATATTCATTGAGCCGGATACATCAGAATCAACTAAATTTGTCTACTTCGAAAAATATTTGAGTTATGACAACATTGAAAGATACAGACCATATGCGGCAACGAATTTTGTAGCAACGAAAAATGAAGCAGATATAGATTTAAACACTGCTACGTACGATGATAATCAATTATTTTACTTCTACGATGCTTCGGAGGATGTGATTAAAAAATATAGTGAAACTACAAATACTTTTGCAACGACCACAGACTACATTGCCAGGAAAGGCAGGAGTTCAATTGACTTCCAGTACAAGCATCATGCAGGGCAGGAAACAAGGATAGATCCAAGTGTGTCTAATATTATTGACACATACTTACTTGAGAGGACGTATGACAATTTATTTAGAATATGGTTACAAGACGGTGGCACTAAACCTTCCACGTCTACGTCAGACCAACTGAGGATAAATTACTCGGGGGTATTGAATCCTCTCAAATCATTGTCAGACTCCATAATTTATCATCCTGTGAAGTACAAAATTCTTTTTGGAAACAATGCCGAAGAACAACTACAAGCAACATTCAAAGTTGTAAAAAACAGCAAAGTCAAAGTTTCAGATGCAGTTATAAAAACAAGGGTCATTGCCGCAATAAATGAATTTTTTGCCTTGGATAATTGGGACTTTGGAGACACATTTTATTTTACAGAATTAGCCGCTTACATACACAATCAACTAGCACCGGATCTACTTACGGTGGTTATTGTGCCAAATCAATCTGGACAAGTTTTTGGGTCATTGTTCCAGATCAACTCAGCGGCAGACGAGATTTTCATCAGTGGGGCCACCGTTGATGATGTTTCAATCATAAGTGCGTTGGGAGCCAACCAGTTAGAGGCATCCGGCACTGTTGTGACATCAACATCAACTGCCACTTCTAATACTACAACAGGATCAGCAGTATCAGGCTCTACTACAACAGGTTCCAGTTCAAGCACTGGCAGTAGTGGAGCAGGGTATTAATGGACACAACTACAAATTCTAACACAAACCAAGAAGTTGTAAAACAAGGTAGCAACGAATACAGGCGAACAGTACAGCATCTGCCTGCGTTTTACAGAACAGACAGTAACCAGAGATTCCTTTCAAGCACATTGGATCCGCTGGTGCAAAAAGGTGCTTTAGAGAGATTAGATGGTTTTGTCGGAAGACAGGATGCCTACACAAGGAAAGTTACTGACAGATATATCACGGCCACAAGTGATGACCGACATGCATATCAACTAGAACCTGCGGTCACTTACACAGACAAAGACACGACGTCAGTGAATCCCGAGGACCAAGTTGGATTTACAGGCACTTATGACGACTACTTGAATCAAATAAAATATCTCGGCGGTAAGGTCAACAATCACGATAGGTTAAACAAGGGTAACGTGTACAGTTGGAATCCTGCAATAGATTTAGACAAGTTGATAAATTATCGAGAATACTACTGGCTCCCCAATGGTCCAGACGCCATAGAGATTGACTCCGTGGGAACAGGTGCGGTGGTTGAATACAAAGTCGAAGAGTTGCCAGACGACGGCAGTTCGGGCAAAGCATGGCACTTCCCGCATTTAGAGGGAGAAAGAAATTCTGAATTAATCTTGTACAGAGGGAACACATACAAATTTAATGTAAACGCAAGAGGAAATCCTTTTTATATCATGACCGAGCCACGCAAAGATCAATTGTCGGCGGACGGCTCTTCTTCTACATTATACACATCTGGTGTGACAAACAACGGCGCAAGTGAAGGTACAGTAACTTTTGAAATACCAGATGATGCACCCAACAAACTTTATTATCAGTGCGGTAATCATGATAACATGTATGGACTGATAAACATTCATACAGTTGCAAGTACCACACAGATCGATGTAGAAGACGATATAGTCGGAGTGAAAAATTACAAACTGAGAAGTTTGGATCTATCAAACGGCATGAAGATCAAATTCCCCACATCAAAGGTTCCGGCCGCTTATCAAGGCAAGGAATACTACGTGGAGGGAGTTGGCGACGCAATCACTCTTACAGATGTTTCTTCTCTTGCAACTCCGGAGAGTTATTCGGATGATGGCACTCCAAAAGACAAAGATTACATAACAATTAAAAGAGATTCTTTAGATCTAAACGCATGGAGCAGATACAATAGATGGTTCCACAGATCAGTGATAGAAAAAACAAACGCAGTCAATGGCACGGCGACTAATTTAGACGGAACGGATCGTGCCAAAAGGCCTATTATTGAATTTGATTCGGGACTTGCTTTATACAACTCAGGAACGATTGCAAAAACACCCGTTGACCTTTACGACACTACTCAGACTGACGCTTTCAGCAATGTGTCAGGAACATTTGGTTACATAGTGGACGGAGTTTCGATCACCGACGGAATGAGGGTGGTGTTTTCCGCTGACACAGATCCATTGGTAAGGAACAAAATATATGTTGCAAACTTTGTTGACGCAGGAGACTCTTCAGTGCTGTCATTGACTCTGACTGAGGACGTAAACGGAACGGCACAGAACAAAGAAAACGTATTTGTAAAACAAGGAAGCAATAACAAAGGTAAATCTTTTTACTACGACGCAGAAACCACTAGATGGGTGACAAATCAACAGAAAACCACTTTAAATCAACAGCCATTGTTTAACCTGTTTGATAATAATCACGTATTGTTTGATGATGCCACGGCATATCCGAATTCAACTTTTGCCGGCGCGAAAGTTTTTGCTTACGCCACATCTGAAACCGCAACAGAAGACACGGTATTGGGAATCAAGGTGAAATACAACACTATTAATAACGTAGGCGACATAGTGTTTGAATCGGATCACACAGCAGGTACATTCACGTATCAGGATTCTGGAAAGGTCATTACGAAAAATCTTGCAGAAGGACACTTGCACTACACAACAAGTGCAGTGGCTCACAACAATAAAAGTGCTTGGATAAAACGCGACATAGAATCAAAACAAAGAGTTATACGAACAGCCATAGTTGATGCCACAGAGAAAAGATTTTTCCCTATAGACTTTTACAAAAACTCTTCGTCTTTGACTGACCTGGAAATTTCAGTATCGGTAAATGGAGTGAGAAAATCCTTAACGACCGATTACACATTGGTTGATGGATCAACAAACAAATACATTAGATTTGTAAAAGAACTTAAGGTCGATGATCAAATTAGAATAGCAGGGTACAGTAGTGAAGATAAAGTTGATGGAAAAGGGATATATGAGGTACCTGAGAATTTATCAATAAACGCTCTAAATTCAACTGTTGGAACTTTCACATATGGACAAATACTTAAACACACTCGGGACATACTTGATAAAAACACAGACCTGACTGGCGCTATACCAGGGGTCAGCAACCTTAGAGACAAGCCAGACAGTAGACTAAAAGGAGGCACAATCATTCAGCATGAGGCCAGTTTGGTTCCTGCTATTTTCAATCTCACAGATCAAGAGGCAAATGCAATTACAGCCATAGACTACGTGAGCATGGAGTACGAGAAATGGTACAACACATTCCTAACACATGCAACAGGCACTGCGTATGAAGGGATAGCGGCAGACAGAGTTGACGAAATAATCTCATCTATCAATCAAGGCAAGAACAGTGGTTTTCCTTTCTACTACGAAGACATGGTAGGGTGGGGAGAAAATGTTAGCACAAGAACTTTCACTGTTCAAGGCACCTCACAAAAAGAGTATGCATTGGATTCACAGCACAATCTGACAAGTTTAAGCAATAGAGCAGTATACATTTATAAAAATGACGTGCAGTTGGTACATGGCACAGACTACACTTTTAGCACAACAGATGACAGTTTTACTATACTAACTTCGGTTGCGGTGGATGATGTGATCAAGGTCAAAGATTACAGTGATACGACAGGAAGTTACTTGCCACCTAGTCCAACCAAACTGGGCATGTATCCGAAGTATAAACCAGAATTGTTCAGTGATAACACATACATCACAGAGACAAATGTTATCAGAAGGCACGACGGTTCCATCATAAAGGCATATGGTGACGAACGTGATGACTTAATTTTGGAATTGGAAAAAAGAATTTACAACAACTGCAAGACAGATTATGATAGTTCTCTTTTAGATTTATCAGATGTGATGCCTAGTGCATTTAGCACAACTGAATACAGTTTAACCGAAATAAATGATATAATGGGGCCAGATTTCCACAATTGGTCTGGACGAAACAATGTGCAATATATCAACAACACAGTCTTTTCAGAAGGATCACCATTCACGTACAATTACAGTCAAAGCACTGACAGACTTACATCGCAAAAACTTCCAGGTTATTGGAGGGCGATCTACAAATTCTTTTATGACACGGATGCGCCTCACACAAGGCCATGGGAGATGTTGGGACACTCAGAGAAACCAAGCACATGGGATGACACATATGGTGCGGCACCTTACACTGCTGGCAATGATGTGTTATGGAATGCAATAGCAACAGAACCTGGCAGATATGGTAAGCCTAGCATTAGGAGTTACTTGCCTGTTGATGCTTCAGGTAACCTTTTGGATCCATTGGCCGCTGGTTTGATTAATGATTTTGACATAAAAGGAAGATCACAAACATGGAAGTTTGGAGACCAGTCGCCTGCAGAAACTGCCTGGAGGAGATCCAGTGCTTATCCGTTCTCGGTAATAAAAACTTTGGCGATCACAAAACCTGCTAAATTTTTCTCTAAATTTTTTGACACCTCACGTATTAGTACAAACGTGTCTAATAATGAAATTTATACTGACACCGGTATAAGGAATGTTCTAAAAACTGCAAAATACCATTTAGAAACTTTGACTGATAATAACACCGGAACAACAACAAGGTATCAAACAGCAGGGTACCAAGTTTTTGTTGTTAACCATCTTGTGTCCAAGAACTTAGATCCTCTCACTTTTTATTATGAAAAAATGAAGAACCTTGATGTGCAACTTGCACATAAGTTGGGTGGTTTTACTGATAAGGAAAATTTGAAAGTATTAACGGATTCGGTATCACCAGGTTCAACTGCGGGCTCTAAATTTATTCCTGATGAAAACTATAAAATTTTATTTAGAACATCAAATCCAGTTGAGAGTTATGATTATTCAGGTGTGCTGATTGAAAAAAATACTGACACAACTACCAAGACAGATGGTTCGACTGTGACAGATGTTGGTGGATATAAGATCTTAGGTTATTCGACAACAAAACCTTACTTCAAATTCAACTATCCTGTTAAAGGCACTTCCTTTAAAAGCATTCAGGTAGCCGGTTCTACTTCAGTCAAACAATACTCAGACTATCAGGAGACTGTGCAGACCATACCTTATGGTTACGTGTTTGAAAAAATACAAGACGTTGTTGATTTTCTTTTGGGTTATGGAAATTACCTTGAGAGCCAGGGGTTCAAATTCAACAAGTATTCTAACGAAATAAATGAAGTGCTCAACTGGAGCAACGCGGTCCGGGAATTCCTATTCTGGACCACACAGACATGGGCACCAGGATCGGCAATCACGGTATCACCTGCCGCGAACGGTTTTGAACTAGATACTAATAACTCAGTGGTAGGTAAACTAAGAAATCTTGCCGGCGACTATTCGTTGCTTGATGCGGGCGGTAGGAAGATAGACATACGAGAATTCAGCACAAAACGTATAGGCAAAACTTTTGATCTATCAATTAAGTCAATCGACGTTGGCCTATACCACGTTGCTTTGAACACTGTTCAGAAGGAGCATATTTTATTATTTGATAACAGCACTGTGTTTTCTGATATTATATACGAATCGTACACCGGATTCAGACAAGCACGATTGAAATTAGTAGGTTGGAAAACAGGTGGATGGAACGGTGACTACTATGCCCCTGGATTTGTATTCGACGCGGCACAGGTTACTCGTTGGCTTACCAACACCGACTATCGAATAGGTGACTCAATAGAATATCAAGCAAAATTCTATGTGGCCAAAGTCAATCATAATTCTGGAACAAAATTTGTAGATGATTACTGGACTTTAAAAAGAGAAAAACCAGCACCGCAGTTAATTCCAAACTTTGATTACAAAATATCACAATTTAATGATTTTTATAATCTGGAATCTAATAATTTTGATGAATCTCAACAGCAATTGGCACAAAGGCTTACTGGCTATCAATCAAGGGATTATCTAGAAAATCTTTTTGTCAACGACATATCTCAATATAAATTTTATCAAGGGTACATAAGAGAGAAAGGCACACAGAACGCCATAGACAAATTGCTTAAGGCCAAGTATGAAGAATCGGATATATCTTTAAGTTTGTATCCAGAATGGATGATACGAACCGGAGACTTTGGAAATGTTGATAGGAAAGAAAGCATACAAATTACTTTAAAAGACAGCGAGGTAAACTCTAATCCACAAAGCATAGAATTATTAGATAACGGTTCAGATGTCAGGGAGTTTAATAGATCCTTAGCAGTTTACAAAGACAAAATGTACAGCAAACCTATTGAATATACAGCAAGTTCAACATTCAAACTTCTTGACTATTCAAAAGAGTCTGTAGACAGAGAAAATGCTCAAGTATTCAAAACAGCAGGTTATCCACAAGTACAACAGGTGCAACATACTGCGTTTGACATAGAAGATTTATTGAACTTGGATGTGAACTCAATCACCAACAACGATTTAATATGGATAGCAAACAAACAAAACAAAGACTGGGACGTATATAGGCTTACTAACGCAAACTTCAAGATAGATCAATTGAGCACGTCGGAACAAGGCACAGAATTACAGATTGTCTTCACGGATTCACATGGACTATCTGCTGGAGGAATCTCTAATGAGCCTGACTTCTTTGCCATATCTAACAGCCAAACGTCAACACTAAACAAAGTTTTCCAAGTGAAAAGAGTGGTGGACCATAAGAGTCTTGTCATAGATTATGATGACAACATATCCTTCATACCAACACTGGTGGATGGTTCAACAGCAGACAGTTATGGAAACATTTACAAGTTTGTATCTGTGAGATTGTCTTCGATGGATAATGTAAATGACAACTTAAATTATAGTGTATACCGAGATAGAAACGACTCTCTGTTCTTAAAAGGAGACAAGGCTTTTGCAGATTCAGATTCAGAAGGACTATGGCGTGTTTACGAAAAACAAGACCCATACACTGAGTTTCGTGTAATTTCACCCGATTCTTCAACATCAAGCCAGGAGTTTGGACACAAAATAGTAGCAAGGAATGACGGAAAGTCTGTTGTAATATCAGCGCCGGGCAAGGGACAGGGAGAAATAAACTTTTTGTTTAGGTCTTCTACAACGCCAGGCACATCGTATTCAATACAATCTACAGCAACAATGACTGATAACGATGACAACACCAGCAGGCTTGGCGAATCACTATCTATTAGCACCGACGAAAATTTTGTGGTTGCAGGTGCTCCATATACCAACACAGCAATTGATGGAAGCACAAGGCAAATTGATTCAGGACTTGCAAAAATTTACATATGGGATCAAACAACTTTTAAATATGGTATACTTTCAACAATATTTCCACCAACAGATGGTTCGTCGTCGAACGAAAACTTGAATTTTGGTTGGGCACACAAGATCAGCGAACCAGGACTGGCTTCTAAAAGAGACACTGCAACAAAATATTTGTTCGTGTCTGCTCCAGGACATGCCAGTGACAATGGAAGAGTATACATGTACACTTGGGGAATCGGCGCTGACGGCAGTACATATGACACATGGACCTTAAACTACACGCTGGAGGCACCGTCCGGAGGACAAGGCCATCGGTTCGGACACAGGATAGAAGCCAACGACAACGGTGACATCCTTGCGGTGAGTTCTATCGCACCAGGACAGGCAGGAAAGGTAGAGATATTTGTGCGATCATCACAAAGCAATGATGACAGCACTCAAAACTCATTCACTCTCGCACAAACATTGACAGGTGTCACCGCAGATGGATCAACACTTAACACAAAGTTCGGCGATTCGATAGCAATGAGCAAGGACGGAACAAAACTTATAATTGGGGCACCTGGTGTGGACCAAACAGATTCACCTGACAGAGGGGCAGTTTATGTCTACAAATGGAACAGGGATGGCTCGACAAATACCTACACATTGGACCAAACCATAGATGAACCGGACACACTGGTTGATGGAAAATTTGGCTCCTCTTTGTCTATAAATCATGAAGGAACAAGACTTATAATAGGTGCTGAAAAAGCCGCAAATGCTAGGGAGATGAATTTTGATTCAGGATCCACAACATTTGACTTGCAAGACACGAGAATAGTGGACACGAATGCAGGATCAGGAGCGGCATACACCGCAACAGTCTACAACACCAAGTTCGTAATAGATGATAAAATTATTTCAGATAAGGTTTCATCTTTTGATGACTACGGAAAAGGTGTGTGCATAATTGACAACAATGTATTTGTTGGAGCACCATCCGATGAAGGAAATACAGTATTGACAGATGATGGAACTGTATACGCATATGACTGCACAAAAGATGGAGAATATGCTTGGAAAAATATTACAACTGAAAAAGCACTACTGGATGTTGAGAAACTGGGCCAGGTTTTTGATTTCAATAACGGGACAAAACAAATCAGAGATTACTATGATTTATATGATCCTATTAAAGGCAGGATATTAGGTATTGCAGACAGAGAAATAAACATTAAATCTCCTTGGGATCCTGCGGTTTATAACATAGGAGACAGTGCAAACCTAAAAACCCCATGGGCAGAAAACCACATAGGCGAAGTTTGGTGGGATCTTTCCACCGTAAAATGGATTTGGTACGAACAAGACAATCAAGAATACAAATATAATAACTGGGGAAAAACTTTTCCTGGTTCCCGAATAGATGTTTACGAATGGACTGAATCTCGATTAACACCAACCGAATGGAATCAACTTTCCGGCACGCAACAAGGGGTGACAAACGAAATAACTGGAGTGGCAAGAGAAAATTACACACAGACACAAAGGTATGATTCTAAAATAGACACTTTTGTAAATTATTATTACTATTGGGTAAGAAATAGACAGACAATGCCTGCTGACACAGTTGTCAAAAGGAAAAATACAACAGCGTTTGTTTCAAATGTAATTGCAAACCCACAGAATTCAGGAATAAAACATTACGCGATCACAGATACAAACAAATTATTTGTATATGGTGTTAATGATTTGATCAATGATGCTATTGTGCTAAACATTGATGTTAGGACCAATGACTATGAGGGAGATGCCCACAGTGTATGGAAACTTGTCCGTGAGGGTGATCCAGATTTCAAACCGAACACCGCAATCGAACAAAGTTGGTGGGATTCATTGGTAGGCAAAAACATTTCAGGTGATGCTGTGCCAGATACCGATCTTCCTTTGAATCAGAGATATGGAACACAGATAAGACCAAGACAGAGCTGGTACGTTGATCGATACACTGCCCTAAAAGAAATTATTGATTATGCAAACAGTGTATTGAAGAAGAACCAGTTGTCTGGATTGATAAGGTTGGATAACCTCAATTCAAAAGAACCAGAACCCACTACTGTGAGCGGAGAATTCGACGGCACTGTTGACACATACGCAGAACTAACGTACATAAACACTGCCGACATATCTGGAACTTTAAATTATCTAGTCAAGGCAGACGAAACTGCAAACAACTATTGGTCAATATATCAATGGGACGGCACAACATGGAACAGGACAAAAGTACAGACTTACAACACTTCTAAGTATTGGAGTTACACAGACTGGTATGGCACTGATCCATCAGTCCATGAGATGGTGCACGATGAAAACACTCCTATAGACAAACAGGTAACCTTCCAGTATGAACTAGACACATTAGATCTTGCCGTAGGTAAACACGTAAAAGTCACAAACGCAGACACAGGTGGTTGGAAACTTTTTATGAAGACAGCCACAGGTTGGACAAATGTTGGCACTGAGAACGGCACAATAAGGCTTTCAACTAAACTATATGACTATTCACAAGATGGAACAGGGTATGCAGGCGCTGACAACTTTGATGATAACACATATGACCAAGAACCAGTGACCGAGACTAGAAAAGTGTTAACGGCCTTGAGGGACGACTTATTCATAAACGATCTATCTATAGAATACAACACCTTATTTTTCACAGGATTGAGGCGTGTGTTATCTGAACAGACCTACGTGGACTGGATGTTCAAGACAAGTTTTATCACTGCTGTGAACAAGGTACGAACTTTTGCACAGAGAAAAACGTACACGACGGGAACAGACAGTTGGATCGAAGACTATATAAATGAGGTCAAGCCTTTCCATACAAAATTACGAGAATACAAACTAGGTTACAACGCACCTGAGGAACACGACGGTGTAATTACAGATTTCGATAATCCACCTTTCTATGACGCGACTGTGAATAAGATAAGAAGATTGAATGTTCAGTCAGACACTGCAAAACTTACACAGTATCCATGGCAGTTCTGGTATGATTATTACAGGAAGCATGTGAAGTCAATCACAGTTACTCATGGTGGATCCGGTTATGTAAATACACCAATTGTCACGATCACTGGTGACGACAGCACGTCAGCAACAGCAACAGCGACCATCGATGGAGGTCAGGTTACTTCTATCACTGTAACTGGCGTAGGCTTTGGATATTCTACGACGCCAACTGTAACCATAACAGGAGGACTTGCGGATGGATCCACACCAACAGACGTGGCAAAGGCATATGCAAATCTAGACAATGATTTAGTAAGAGACCTTGATACAACAATTAAGTTTGACAGGATATCTAGCACATCAAATGTTATCAATTGGGCGGCAAACACAACTTACAAATATGGAACTTTACTGAGATATGAAAACGAACTTTACAAAGTAACAAATGAATTCACCTCAACCACAGATTTCGACGACAATGTAAACAGTGTATACAAGTATTTTGGTGATGAGACAGGACTACATGCCGCTGACAGGGTATTAGGATTTTATACGCCAAGTTCGGGAATGCCAGGCAACGAACTTTCACAAGTTATGTCAGGTGTTGACTACGGTGGCACAATGGTCACAGGATTGCTGTTTAATCAAAGCCAAGGTTGGGACAATTCAGCATGGTATGACTACCCATGGGACAACTATGGACTGTCAAGAACTGTGCCATTCCTTGCTGACGGCACTACCAAATCCTACACTTTTCCAACTGCACCTGCTTCGGGTGAAGTATTTCATGTGTACGTTTCCGAGAATGATAGCACACGTAGAAAACTTTCTGATGTTTTCACTGGTGATGGAAGCACAACCACTTTTGAATTAAGTGTAAGCCAAAACGAAAATGCCTTGATAGAGTTCATTCCGGCGGATGATGACGGAGTGCTTACACCTACTGATGACAGGACATTGGATTCAATAGTGAAAGGTGGATTATTCACGAAAGATGGTCTGTATGGATCTGCGTTAGGATCGGCACCTAGTGACATCGACGTCGATGGTGATGAATTTGTTTCTAAACATACTAGTTACGCTCCAGAGGAGGCAGTACCAGGACAGATATTCGACACGTTGGACATCAAAGTTTACACCACACCAACCTCAGGCGCACCTTTCATCACAGATAAAATTTACAGAGGTGATGGGACCACAACTACTTTTGGTTTAGGTGAACACCCTGGCACAATTGGTGCGATTACAGTGTCAGTAGATGGCGTGATTAAAAAATTAACCACTGATTACACAGTTGATGTTGGTGCAAAAACAATAACATTTACAACTGCTCCAGATCCGCTCAGTGTCATTGCCACAAAGACTTTTGCAATTTCAGGTAGGGACTTTGCAGTTTTAGATCAGTTTTCTGGAGATGGTTCCACAACACAGTTTACTACTTCTTCTAGAGAAGATTTCAATTTAGATTCTACGTTAGCAGAGTTGTACGTCACCATTGACGGCGTGCCTACAACTGCATTTACAACAACAACCACTACACCCGAGTTTGGAGACCTCTCAACAACTAAGATCGGTAATACTTTAGTCTTAACATTCAACTCGGCACCATCATCGGGAGCGTTCATACAGATAGCAGGATTCATGAGAGGCACAGACACATTCGCAGGAAGAAGCCATATGAGGATGAGGAATGAAGAGATAACCTATGATGGTTCCACGACCCATGTGCTGACTTACCCACCTGGAGCAATTAGACCATTTACAGGCCTGACATTAGTGGAGGTCAATGGCAAAATGTTAAGAGCACCAGACACCACTTACTATAAAGGTGATGGTAGCACATACACCTATGGAGTCACAACAGGACTGCTGGACGACTCAACGGTAGATCCGGCCAAAACAATAACATCAGCAGATCAAGTTGAAGTTCACGTAAATGGATCTCTGAAAACATTGACCACAGACTACACTGTAGATCTTGTCAATCAGAATATTAACTTTGTCTCGGGTAGCGTGCCAACAGCGGATCAAATGGTCAGTATAACAACGTTCGTTGATCATCATTTCAGCATAGATGCAAGTAACAGGTTAGTGCTTAACACATCACAGATCGCATCAGACGGATACACTCTTAACATCAATGATAAGATGGCCGTGACAACTTTCAATAATGCAATTGGTATGAACCTAAGAAGAGAAGCATTGGAAGGCAGACCAGATGGTGTGTACAAAACGTTCTTTACTCCAACAAATTCAACATACATGTATGTTTGGCTGAACGGAGAGAGTTTGGTGCAGAATTATGATTTCACTCTATCTGGCAACACAATCACTGTGATCGGAAGAACAATGACACAGGCAGACAGACTGGACGTTCTATATTTTGCTCTTCCTACAATAGCGAATTCTATTGGATATAGGATTTTCAAAGACATGATGAACAGAACATTCTATAAGAGAATAAGCAAGACACACACAACAGAACTTGTGGAAACATTGGCAACGGATGATACAGAAATTAAAGTTGCAGATGGATCAATATTGGCTAATCCACAACCAGTGGTTGGCTATGATGGATCAACAGTATCAACAATAATACCAGGAGTGGTATTCATTGACAAAGAAAGAATTGAATATTTTACCAAGATAGGAAACACGTTGGGTCAACTGCAACGTGGTACACTTGGAACAGGAATTAAGGATCATGGATCAGGCACTAAAGTGGTAGATGCGTCTGGTACTCAAACCATACCTTATGTGGACACAGTACACTCCAACACCTTTATAAGTGATGGAAGTTCAGCAACGTTCACAATATCACAAACACCAGCCTCTGCTAGTGAGTTAGACATATTCATTGGTGGCCAACGATTGTTGCTCACTAGCGAGGACGGATCAACTATTAACTATTCTGTGGATGGAAGCACGTCATCGGTTACTTTGAGTAGCGTACCGGCGATTTCAACACAGATCAAAATATTACACAAGAGAGGACAGGTATGGACTACACCGGCCGATGGTAATCCTGCTGATGGTAAAGGTCTACAAGGGTCTACCACTCAACAGGCTAAATTCATAGCGGACGAGCCGACAAACACACCTGAATAAATACACTAGATGACACAGGACAACAAACCCACGGAAGCACAAGAAGAGCACAAGAAGCCACAAGATCACACAGGAGTGATGATGCAGGGACATATCAAGATTTTCGATCCTGAAACGGGCGAAGTGATTGTAGACAAGAGAAACGCAATACACTATGAAAACATGTCGCAGGCAATGGCAAACTCATTGGCAAATAAATCAACTGGCTTCATACATGAGATGGCTTTTGGAAACGGAGGTACAAATGTTGATCCTACCGGTATTATCACATATTTGACTCCCAACACAACAGGAACAAATTCGACTCTTTACAATCAAACATATTACAAAGTAATAGACGACAACTCCACCGCAAACAAAGACACATCACGAAACAAGATGGAGGTAAGGCACATAACCGGAAACAAGTACACCGATATAGTATGCACTTGCACTCTTGATTATGGTGAGCCGACAGGACAGGAATCTTTTGACAACACAACAAACTTCAATGGCGAATACGTGTTCGATGAACTAGGATTGAAATCATGGGAAGGATCTGAGAATGGTGCTTCAAACAAACTTCTCACTCATGTGGTTTTCCACCCTGTGCAAAAGTCACTGAACAGATTGATTCAGATTGATTACACACTTAGAATTCAAAGTTTAACTACATTTACTGAAACAAGTTCAACCAACCTGACTACTTCTAACACTGTAAGTGGTACAACTTCAGGCGGTAACACAGGATACTAATAGATGGCATATACAGTAAACAAGACTAACAGTTCGGCTTCACCTAACCAGTACATTGTGCAGGACGGTGTCGTCAACACACAAACTGACCTTAGTTTAATTGGAAAAGGATATGCAGGATATGGAGAATTGATTGGTGAAAATTTCCTTCACCTCTTAGAAAATTTTGCAGGTCCTTCGGCACCAACCAAACCAATACAAGGTCAACTGTATTATGATTCAACGGGAAATAGGTTAAAGGTATACACAGGAACTGCTTTTGTTCCTGCAGGAGGTAACATTCCTTATCAGTCGACACAACCAACTGCTATTCAACAAGGTGATCTTTGGATAGACTCAGACACCGGGCAACTTTATTATTATGATGGTTCGCAAAGTGTATTGGTTGGTCCTCCATCATCAACAGGAGCACTTAATGGTTTCATTTTTGAAAATGTAACCGATTCACTGACAAACAGTCAGCCAGTGACAAAATGGTACAGTGATGATACTCTGATTGCAATAATATCAGACACGGAATTCACGCCACAGACCACAATAACAGGTTTCCCAACAGTATTCAAAGGAATCACATTAACAACATCACCGTCTGGAATAAAATTACACGGAACTTCAACAGACGCTGACAAACTTGGTGGTATAGCGGCGGCATCTTTTTTAAGGTCAGACGCCAACGACACAACAACTGGTACGATAGGAATACTAACAGACTCAGGATTGACTGTTGGTGTTGACAACGATCTATCCATCACAGTCGACGGAACAGGAATTAATATACAGAACAACGAACAGAACACTGATATTACTTTTAAAGTTAATGACGGCGGTTCACCTTCTACTGTAATGTCAATAGATGGCTCGGAAAGCAGAGTTGGTATAGGAACCACTTCGCCTTCAACCGAACTAGATGTTTCTGGAACTGTAAATGCAACGGCCTTCACAGGTCCTATCACGGGTGCAGTCACCACATCAGGAATAGAGATTACGCAGAATGGCACAATTATTTTTGAAGGATCCACAGACGATGGATTCGAAACTACATTAACAGTGGCAAATCCAACAGCAGACAGGACCATAACAATTCCTAATGTTACAGGTTCGGTTGTTACAACAGGTGACTCAGGCACTGTCACAGCGGCCATGATGGCTACACCAACATCACTACAGATTCTAAGTAGTACAGGGAGCGTACTTAAGACCATCAACGGCGCAGGAGCGTAGATGACTGTCAGAGTACCCTTATTATACAATGGATCTCAACTCCAACAGGCAAAAACATCCGATTTAAATAATCTTTATTCGCTGGCAGTTTACTATTATTCTTTAAATCCGTCGAGAGTGTTGAGTGTTTCCGGCTCCGGGGGTAATCTAACTTCAATAGACGACACGAGACTACAGGCAGGTGCGGCATCAACATCATCAGGCGGTTTCCCCAGTGAGGCGACCACTGCAGAACCAAGCGTTGTTACAGTGTCATACCAGAGAATAACGCAAACTACACAGACTGCAAACATCACAACATCAGATACAGGGAAAACATTTCCAGTATACTGGACAGGAACGCAGATCAGGGCAATGACACAAACAGATTTTGTTGACACATTTATACTTCCAGCAATAAATCTTTTGTCAGCGGCCACGACAACATCGGACCAGGCAGGAACATATCATATTGCAACATCCGATTCCGTATCAGGGTCTACTTTAGTTTCATCAACACCAGTGTTCACTGACACCAGGGCAGACACATCTCTCTATACAGCAGATCAAATAGGTGAAACTTTGGATCAACCACAGACAATAACGAACTATTATCTTCATTTAATCACAGGAGTGCTTGGAACATTCAATCCTCCATTACAAATAGATTCAAATAATGACCTACAACAGTATTCAACAGCCAATTTAGGCGCATTAATGCAGGAATATATTAGACATCACGTTGTAAATAATTCAGCCGGAAACCAAATTTCATATAACATCGATGGTAGTATTGGTAATTTGAGAGGGTCAGCCATTGTTAATACACAATTGACTGGTGGAAGTGGAAATTATCAAACCAGATTTGTCAGTGGCAGTGATTACCGAGCACAGGAATTTCCAGACGGAACACCGTCGACAGTTAACACATATTCGTTTAAAATACAAAAATCATAGGAGAAATAAAATGGCAATATTTACAGGAAAGATCATCGAAGCATACTACACTGATCCTGACAACATGACAGTGGAGGTTATATACAGAGAGGGCAAACGTGCAATCAATCACTACATGCCAGTGGACATGACGCACAATGATTTCAGAGATCTTGTGGAGGAGTATCCGTTGGCGAAAATAGCAGATTCAACTGTTGCCAGAAACAAACAAGCATTGAACCAATTGAACAGGGTAGTTGATGCGAGAATGAAAATCAAAATGGAAGACAGTCCACTGCGTAGTTTTGACAGCGTCATAGACTTTGTTCTTAATTACAGTGAAAAAGAACATGCTGAGCAACTGTTCAACCTGAAACTGAAAGTTTTTGACAAAGATATCGTGAAAGATTACTCCGGAAACGAAGGCAAGAAGAAAATCCGTCAGGCAAAAACGCCACTTGAGGTGCTTTTGGCCTATAGAGATATTGTAGAAGAACAAAACAAATAATGTTAACAGTATATTGTGTTAGATGGGGAGACAAGTACCCAAGACATTTCGTCGAGGATCTCAAAGAATCCATAGCAAATAATCTATCAGTTCCTCATCAATTTGTTTGTTACACCGACAACCCCGAATTCGAGTATGATCGACCTGTAAAGTATACATTCCTGCGTGGTGTGTGGCATAAACTTGCCCTTTTAGAAAACACAGGTGAAAGTCTTTTTTTTGATCTAGATATAAAAATAAATTCCAACATTGATTTCTTGTGCGAAGATTTTAATAATTTTTCACTGATAGATAGCACTCCATGGAAAGGCGTGAAGGACGATTACGTATTTAGGATAACACAAAACACTATGGTAAACTCCAGTATCATGCGTTGGAGCAATCATGACCATATTTTTAAAAAATTTATGGAACATAGAGACATGTACCTTAGATTATATTCAGGAATTGACAGGTTCATATACAACGAACAGGTGGATTACCAACTTATCAAGTCAAATAATATTACCAGTTGGTTGGAAAACATTGATAATAGTGCTATTGTGTTGTATAATGGCAAATATGAACAAGTACAACCAGCAAATAATTGATATCTACAAGAATATAAAGAAGATAGCCAATAAATTTCCAGGTAGACTCATTGACGTCTTGGACTGCTTCAATCAAAATCAATTCGACTGCAAAACATGGTTGATCGATTGTTTAAACCAATACCCTTACCACTTCAAGATGAAGACCAAAGACAGTATCGACATAGCAATACTTGGTGGCTGGTATGGATTAATGGCCAAGATAGTGTCCGACCATTTTTCGATCAAGCCGATAAGACACATATATTCGTATGACTATGATCCATACGCTGGACAGGTGGGCAGAATATTGTTTCCGAGCATAGAGTTCGTGGAAAAAAATGTCAAAGACCTCAATATCTCAGAAAAAAGTTTCAGCATTGTAATCAACACTAGTTGTGAACACATGGAACAGAATTTGATATTTGACACAATACAAAAGTCTCCCGAGCACACTCTTTTTGTTTTACAAAGCAATGATTATGTAGAAGTTCCACAACACATCAATTGTGCGGACAGTCTTGAGTCCTTTGCAAAGCAGTATGATCACCTATTAAATAACATTAGATCCTTCGAAAAGGACATGGGCAAGTATAAAAGATTTATGATAATGGGAACAAAGAAATGACACAACTTAAAAAATTTATGGAATTCAGAGAGAACATACATCATTTCAAAAAAGATGATCCGGGAAAGGACAAGATAGATCAAATTTTAAAGGATGCACACAACCTTGTGCCAGTAAAAAATAATATGGTGGCCTATCATGTTGATGTGTATGGACCTGAACATGCCGAAGAGAAAGAGCGTGTGGCTTTGCAAACAGTTACAGGATATGACAAGAGAGCGTTTGCACCCGGAGGTAGAGAAGATGGCAATTATAAAAAACTATCTGAAATTTATAAAAAGTGGAAAGAAGGGAGAGAAACTCTAAGAAAGGACAACTCGAGAGAAAATCAAATTAAAGTTGCCAAATACAAAGGCTATGGCTTTAATGAGCAAGTGAATGCACCTTATCTTTTGGTGTACTATCAAAAGCCAGGGTTTCCAACGGAAAAACAGATGTCAAAGGGATATAAAAGATTACTAATAGATTATTGGGATAATGACCAATGGATAGTGCCAGCCTCTATGCACGGATTTGCAGTTACCCTATTGGCGGCCGAGCAAGGATTACACGCAAGTTTTTGTAAATGTTTCTATCATGATTACAAAAATTTTACAAACATACTTGCACCATTAAAACACGGATTTCAAAATATTGCTTTCCTTTTAGGCATAGGATATCGAGACGAAGAATTACATTATTATAAGAATAAGAATACGCCTGACTATGAGGAGATAGTGACGTGGAAGTAGATTCACAGGAAGAATACGAAAAACGAGGAGATAGTGACGTGGAAGTAGATTCACAGGAAGAATACGAAAAACGTAGACCAGTGATGTGTAAGTTTCCCTATTCAGGGGTAACAATAAATCCAGATGGACACTTTATTCCATGCTGTAATGCTCCACATGTTAACCTAGGTCATTTATCTAAAGTAGATAGTTTGAAACAGTTTATCAATGGTGACCAACAAGGAATGCTCCGAGACAAATTTAAAAAAAGTGAATGGCCTTCGGCCTGCAGGTTGTGTAAGGTTAGGCGTGAACAAGGAAAGCCGGCACTTATGGATCACATGGCAGACAAATATATAGATTGGAGTGATCAAAACTTTATTAAGGACGAGTATGATGTAAAATATTTAGAATTCACACCAAGTAATGCCTGTAATGCCAGTTGTTCTACATGTGGTTCAAAGTTCAGTAGCAAATGGGTCACGCTAGATCAAAAAGCAGTGCAACAGGGATTGAGCTACAGGCAACCAAGATGGGAGAATAGAGCTTCAGGCACAAATTACAGCATGTCTGACAAGGACTATCAAAAAATTCTAGACGTTATACCCACTGTGAAATTTTTGATGCTGAAAGGCGGCGAGCCTCTTGCTGACAAACGTAATATTAAATTGCTTGAAAAGATCAGGGATGAAAAAATAGACTGCAAAGTAAACATGATCACTAATTTATCAATGATGAATGACAAAATATTGGACCTCATGAAAGCAATCCCAAAATTTCACATGTCTGTAAGCATGGATGGTCTTTACAAACAGTATAATTGGATAAGAAGTACTGATTTTGATGATGTCGTAAGCAAATTGAATAGATGGCACAAAGAGTCAAAACAGAGAGTAAACTTGTTGACAACAATGTCGATTTATAATTTTTTTAACATAGAAGAACAAATAAAATATTATACCAGTATGAAAGGTGTTAGCAGTATGAAATTGCTTCTCACAGCACACCCGACATACATCACTCCACATATGATACCACAACACATGTTAGATCGTCTCAACAAGAAACACGCAGAATCTATTTGGTGTACCCACAATCCCAAACTGGAGAGAAACAAAAATTTATTAGATTTTACTTCATGGGAGACAACAAGCCCTGCCCGTTTTAAAGAAAACAAAAGTAGAGTGTTATCGTGGATGAACTTTGTTAATAAACAAAGAGGATTTAATATAGAGGACCACGTGCCTGAACTGCTGGAGTTAAAGGAGTATTATGCCCTGTATAGTTAAGGAAGATAAGGATTTTGATACTGTTGCAAAGGAGATTAGATACAAGGCATGAAAATATTTGCAGTCAGGATAGGAGATAGGTATGGTCCAGAATATGAGCAATACCTACAGGACAAACTGCCTGAATACGATTTCCACTGGATACATGAACCAATACAAAAAGATATACTGATGCAATGGAACAAGATGTCGGTGATGAACATGGACATTGATGAGCCGGTAGTGGTTATGGACATCGATGTGTTGCTTATAAATGACTACAAAGAACTTTTTGAATTTCCCGTTAAGAAAGGTGAATTTGTCTCAATACCAGGATGGTGGAGGGACACATTGAAGGAAGGCTACAACTTGAATGGCGGATTCTTCAAGTATTATCCCAAAGACTGCAAATACATATACGACAAGTTTATGAAAGATCATCTTAAATGGCAAAGGCACTACATAGATAACGGAGTGACCAAAGGGCCGATCAACGGAGAACAGTATTTTGTAGAAGATTCTGTGAAAGAAAGACTGGAACTCAAACTTACTCCTAAAAGTTGGGTTACACGTTGGTGCAGTGACGAAGTCGTTATAGGCGGACGCGACATGGCCAAATGGCAAACTGCAACAACAATGAAATACAAAAAACTAACCGGCAACGATTACATATACTTGGGAGGTGAATTCCATCCTGATATAAAATTCGTGCATTTTACTAATCATGCAAATAAACCGCATGACTGGGAGGACTATAAATATTTCAAATGATAATATTGTACGGATACATGATTTACTGGGTAGCGGCGGCGATAGGAATAACCTACGGCTACCATAGGTACTTCGCTCACGGTGATTACAAAACAAACGCACTGGGCGAAATAATTCTATTATACCTCGGTTTATTATGCGGAGGTCGTAGTGCTTTGACATGGGCGGGAGTACACAGGCTCCATCATGCTTATGCAGATACAGAAAAAGACCCTCACAGTCCAAAAAATCATCCTTGGTATGTAATACTTTTTAGTTTATGGAGAGTAAAACATATACCTCGAAAATACATGATAGACTTGTTTAGAAATCCAAGAGTAATGTTTTTCCACAATTACGGAAAATACATATTCGCGGCACACTGGATAGGCACATACTTGCTATTCGGCGTAAATGCCCTGATAGTCAACAGTATGCTGTTCTTCCTTGCATATTTTGGATTTGGTACCTTGAATTTTTTTGGACACGATGCCGAAGGCCCTGCAAATCGATTTCTAATAAATCTAGTTGCGCCTTTCGAGGGAAACCACAAGGATCATCATGATTACTCAAAAATTTAACAGAGACAGCAGTGTTGAATATGTTGAAATGAATTTCATGGTGCCAACCAATGCGATCCTACGTGAATACAACAATGTAAGACACGAGTTGGTGATACACCGGCCAGAAGACGGTCACAAGGACTGGTATGCTATCACTTTATTTGGATTTGGAGCAGACAAGACAAACAGCCATTGGGAGTACAGGAAAAAACGTGAAAAACCTTTTGTTACAGAAATTGGAGAAAGGTGTATGGGTACTCTACAATGGGTAAGATCATTGCCTTTCGCCCGAATTGATGATGTAAGATTTTTGGTGATCAAGCCAAAAGGTTATATCGCCAAGCACATAGATGTGCCAGAGCGTAATTGGCTTGAGCCACTTAACATTTGCCTTAGTTATCCAATCGGAAACAAATTTGTTTTGAACAACAAGGAAGTCCACTATAGGCCAGGCATGCCTTTGGTGTTAAACATACACTACGAACATTATGTAGAAAACAATTCTGATGAAGAACGTGTGCATTTATTAGTACATGGCAAAAAGAAACAGGAGTTTTGGGATCATGTTGAAACCTTTAGACAGCCATAAACCAGCGACATCTTTAACGTTTCTTCCGCACGAACGCACAGATGTCATAAGAAGATTAAAGGATTACAAATTCAATGAGTCGGATAGATTGGCAGACAACTATAAGGATATTGACTGGCTGGATCTAGAAGCAATAAGTATCTACGAACGTGAAAATGAGATAGTGGGATTTTCTAGCATCATACAAAGAAAATCATACTTTGCAGATGACGAAGTGAGGATTCTTAACAGGTATTACGAAAGTCCAGAGATGAGAAGGACATCAAAAATTATCGGAGACGATCATGTTTGTCAAATGGTGCAACAACAATTAGAGATTGCTAAGAGTCTTGGTTACAAAAAAGCATTCATAAGCAGATGCAGGTCACCTCGACACCTACGCAAACTGGTGATGGCAATCGGAGAAAAAACAAAAACCAAATGGAACATGCTTGATGATAAAGTCGCAGTGTGTGATCCAAAGCATGATGAGTGCTGGCAATACAAAGCGGTGACAGAATTATGTTAAAGAGACACGAATTACCCCCATTTAAAAAATTACCCTATAAATTTGATTTTGATAGGATCAATGAAATACTTAGGAAAATGCCCATACAGGAGGACGACTTGAAAACTGAATATGGATACGGAGTAAAGGTCGGGGGAAAGGCCCCAAAATTGCAAAAAGCATTTGGCCTTAAATTTGATACTATTGAAGATGCATACAAATTTTTGCAGGACAATGATGTTGAAGAATCGGAATTACGTAAAGGTCTAGGCAATAAAAGAATGGCTTGGGACTTTCGTAATTACGTAAAGCCTTTTGAAAATTACATAGTGGAGGACAAAGAGGGAAGATATGAAGTCAACGGTTCGCCATACAAACAGATTGCTTTGACGGAATACAATGAAGCCATGGAGGAGAGGATTTATGACAAAAAAATTCCAAAAAGTAGATTAGACGAAAGGCATTATAACAAAATAAAAGATTGGGTCAAAGGGACCTACATAGAGGAAGTGTTAAAAAGTTTCAAAGCAGAACACACCAGGGCAAGAATTGCCGTGATGGATCCAGGGGCATATGTGGGAGAACACATTGATTATAACACAGATTACAGCGTCAGATATCATATACCGCTTACTACTAATGAAGGCTGTGGCTTCTATGCGATAGACAAAGATGGCACAAAACACGAACAAACAATGCAACCAGGAGAGTGCTGGTTTTTGAACCAAGGATTAAGACACAGTGCATGGAACAAAGGTAAATCTCCAAGGGCACATATTATAATTTCATTCTTATCCCAGGAGGATCTAAATGCCTAACTACATTGAGACGGACTATCCTGTAGATACTGATCTTCTAAGATCATATATGCATGACAAATGGGAGGACAGTAACGAACTTTACAAAGAATACATGAGCTGGGAAAATAATAAATTTTTTGTGCAAGAAATAAAAAACTTTGATAGGCCATTATTAAGAGAAATAAAGAAAATTTGGAATCATTTAGGAGTTCGTCCTAGAGAATGGCGTTGCAATTTTTTCCGTGTGTTGCCCGGTGGAGAACTTCCCCTACACACAGATGTGTTGAGCAAATGTAGTGTTGTAATACCAATGACAGAAATGACAGGCGAACTTTTCTTTGCCGATGGCACAGAAGTGCTGTACAACAATATGACTGTAATTAATACAAAAGTTGCCCATGGCGTCAAAGCACCAACAAAAGAAAGGATAGTGTTTCATATGGGCATTCATGACATACCTTTTGGGGAAATAAAATGCAGATAGATATTAATAAAGTTCTTGAAGAAATTAAAATCTTGCCTAAATTTTCAAGTCAGATAGGAATTCAAGGAACTGATGACAACTTGGATCCTTTCAGGGGGTGTGGTT
>PYIJ01128435.1_pt1 | contig 37732 bp, 27 predicted proteins | sample 3578051 | NCBI WGS metagenome assembly PYIJ01 (sample SAMN08408021, study PRJNA431606) | Marine metagenome isolate SA_KN192-05_S13_5m, whole genome shotgun... | biome: marine; feature: oceanic pelagic zone; material: water; isolation source: surface water sample, 0.2-0.8 um fraction ... | reverse complement strand
TCTCTCGCAGCTTTATCTAAGGCTCCCAAAATACCTTGTTCCCCAATCATCTCACCTTCTGGTTCATAATGAGCATATTGTGGTTGCTTTCCACTTGCTTTTGGAATATTAGGCACCCACATCTTCATGTGAGAATCCCACTTCTTATTTGTTCCTAAACTTTCTTTATTTCCTCCAGCATCACTTCCAGCTGTTGGTCTATAACCAGGACCTGGATCCTCATTAATGTTCTCACCTTCTGGTTGATATGAGTTTCTCTGATATCTTTTCAATGCTGGACTTCTATTAAATATGGTGTCATATCCATCAGGTTCATAACCATATTGTTTCATTATTTCAGTTTTTTTCTTTAACGTATCTTGAATTGTATTCACTCTATCTCTCGTAACATCACCAAGACTTTTACCGGGTGTGTGAAGAGGGTTTGGAATCCCGAGTGTATTTCCACCAACGTTAACTGTTGGACCAAGGAAACCATCTCCAGGTCTGCGTGGTTGGATTTTTATTTGTTCCCCTACCATCACGGTAGGATCTGCAGGATCAAATTCTTTTGGTGCAAAGTAAGTGACTTTAGCATCAGGATAGATTTTGCGAATCTTATCTTCTACCTCTTGTCTAGTTGGCTTTCTCAACTCAGGGAAGAAAATTTGAATTGAATAAGTTTTACCTCTCCAATTCAACATGACTGCATAAGTATGTCCGTTCTGATTAATACGGATTCTTTCTTCGTATGTTACCTCTTCTTTTTTCACGCAGTTGTTATAGGTCTTACCAAACATTTTTTTGGTGCCTTTCTTTTCGTATCCCTTCCAACACTTTTGACCTTTTTCATTCAGTTGAATGAGACCTGCAGCTTCAAGTGCCATGACTTGTGAAGGAGAAAATTCAAACTCTTCCTTCTTAGTCTTATTACCCCAGTTTGCAGCACCAACCTTACGACACTTGACTAATGCACCGGATGCATATGCAGAAGGCCACACAGAATAACGAGACTTGACCTTATGATAACAAGCGTCTTTGCTTCCACTACCCTTTCCTTTTTTGTCTTTAGCTTCGCGAACAGTTACGCTACCAGTTGTTGTTTTTACATTTTGTGCTGCTTTTTTAGCAGCGTCATATTTGGCAGCAGCACCCCTTGCTTGATTTACCATCCTTTGCATCATATATTCTGATTTTTCTTGTGACGACATTTTGTTCCACTCATTAGATTCAGTCATAGCTTCGATATCATAAGTCTCTCTGCAGATGCATGGATTATGACCACAACGGGGACAGGCAGTTTCTTTCATGGGTTCTGGTTTGATAACGTCGTGAATAGTTGCAAATGTATTACCGTAGGCATCGACTAGTTCTACGTTCTCTTTTCTTGTCTTTCTATCAGTTTTGACATTAGTTGGTTTTGCAGCACCAGTTTTTTGCTGTTGTCCAGGATCTTTTCTTCTCTTTGCAGCGGCAGCCGCACGTCTTTCTTTCTTGGACATGCTTGCTCTTTTTGCAGAGGAAACACATTTAGGAATACCTTCACCAGGTTTGTCACTTGCACAGGAATCACCTGTCACAACATTGACCCAACCTCTCTTACCATCTTTTGATTTGGATTTACCAAACCAATCACGAAGACCTTCTTCACTTATTCCCGAGGGGGATCCACCATTGCCACTCCCATTCCCATTACCACCATTGCCATTACCATTGCCATTACCACTACCATTTTTCTTAGTATCATCAACAGAATGACCGTTTTCTTTGCGAAGCATTCCAGCACGACCAACCATAAAACCCTTTGGAATGGGTTTACATTCTTTATTGGTGTAACAGTAATATTCCCCTGCGGGACACTTCCCGTTTTTCATTGATACAAAATTAGTCGTGTATTATTTATACTTTAATAAGAGTTCTGACAAGTTTAAAAACTGTTGATGAAGAACTGGTTGGTGTAACCAACAATCTTACATTTCCTGAGTTGATATCAGTATCAAATGATGCAAGTAATGATCCCGTCTTGATCGTTGCGTATTCAGTTCCATAAGATGTAGTTCCGTCATGAACAATGAATACTTCAGTAATGTGATATTCAGAACCTCTTGTAATTTGAATCTGATATTTGACTGAACGATACGTAGCTGCAGCAAATGTATCCACCGCTGTTTGTGATGTTGTTGTAGTAGTTGCAGTTGCACTAGAAAACGCACCATCTGTCAACAGAGTAGATGCAGTCAGGTATCCCGCACCATTTGTCAACTGATTGTTGTTGGTGGGAATCGTGGGTGTATTAGTGAAGTTATTGTAATCTAAGTAGTATGATGCTGCCTGACTATTGAGTTGTGTTGAATTAGTCGCAGTATCTGCATTACCAGTTACGTCACCAACAAAACTAGTTGCGGTTACAACACCAACAAAGAAACCATTACCTTCTGGACTCAATGTAGTTCCACTGCCGACTTCTACACCACTTCTGGCGGTGATGAGACCAACGGAATCAATATTGGTTACATCTTCATAAGTCAGAGTGCCACCAATAGAAACATTACCACTAACTGTAAAATCACCAGTTACACTGTTTGTGATAAAACCAGCACCATTCGTTAGTTGATTATTATTAGTGGGTATTGTGGGTGTATTTGTAAAATTATCATAGTCAAGATAATATGACGCAGCTTGACCATTAAGTTGTGTTGAATTGGTGGCAATGCCTGCAGTGATCGCATATGTTGATATACCTGCAGTGTTTGCATATCCAGTATTACCACCACCAGATTGATCTACAAACTTGAGTTTTTCTGCCGAAGAGTCATAGGAAAGAACTCTACCATCAGCGAGATCATCCGTGTCAACATCGTCCATTCTCAGGACTCTGACTTCACCAGACCCAGGTCCATGTGCAAGAACTTTATAGAGAATATTTCTGAGTTCTTTTACTTCTGCCTTAATACTATCGACAGTTGGATCGTTGGGTTCAATATCTTTGAGTTCTTCTTTGAGTTGAGTATCAATAAACTTGATAGCTTTAGAAATTGTATTGTCTTCTTCGACTGTCTCTTCTACAACTTCTTCATCAACAACCTCTTCTTCTATTTCTTTTTCTAAAGAAGAGATGTCGAAATCATCTGGAACACCTACAACAACTGGGGTAGTTTCTTTTGGTTTGTCTAAAGAAATTAAAAGATTGTCCAAACTTTCAATCAGTTTTTCTTCTTTCTTCTTCTGTTCTTTTACTTCTACTTTTGCACTTTCAATGCCAGTAAAAAGTGAGGTAGCCATCGACTCTAAATCGACATTGGCTTCCTTGAGTAGATTATCAAATTCCTCTTCTTTTTCTTTTCTAGCCTGACCAATCAGACTAAAAAATTCTGACAGTTCTTGAGACTTCATTTAACATCCTTATTTTTCTGTTGCTTGAGTAGTTTTTGAAGTTCTGCAGTGGAACCAACAAACAGAGCATTTGTCACATTAGTAGGACCTCTGTTTGGTTCTTCATCAATATCTTTCATCTTTTTCTGCAGATCGATAAGTTTATCCGTAGTGTCTGCAACACTTTTTATCAATTGTCCTGCAACTTCATATGCTCTTGCAGAATCAGACTCTTGTGCAAGTTCAAGGATACCATTGACAGCTTCCTGTCCTTTCTCAATCAAGGAATATAGATTACCTCTAGAATATTCATAGTCCTTACCGATGTCATCTTTCCCTTTTGGTTTTTCAACTAATTTAGGAGTTTCTTCCACTGGAACAATAGAAGCCTCCACATCAAGAGCATCATTGATTGCATCAAAGTTTTTCATTATTCACCTCCATCGGTGAAGAATGAAGATGTTTCATTAAATCCAAAGTCATCACCAGATTCAATAAGAACGTCATCTGCAGCATTGAGAACATTGACAGTTGCTCCGTGTTCATGTTCTGCAATTGCAGTATTGTCGTATCCTCTGATGACATTAACGTCCTGACCGTTAATTTTTTCAATATACATAATTTCACCGCCGATGATAATACGATCACCGACTGTAAGATCGGTGGATGCATTGACTTTGATTTTTGTAACTTTTGTGGAGATTGTGCCATCGACGGCCGTTGCGTTATCATCATCATAGTCTTGCAACGCTTTTGGAGTTGCGGTATATCTCTGTACTCTCTTAGCAGTCTTGATATTTGTGCTGGTATAGTAGTCCACATCCACTCTTTTGATAAGACCATCAGTGCTGTCTGCAACAGGTCCAAACAAGTATGTTTTTGCAGTGAATCTAAGAGTATGGATAATTAATCTACGACTATCAAAACCACCCTCATATTGATCGTTCTGTGTGATACTCTCCATCACAATCGGTACATCCTTCTTTTCACCAATTGCACTAATTAAATTGATTGTAATATTAAAAGATGGTTGAAAATATGGAAGAATCTGTTCAATAATTTGAAGAGAATCATCATTAAGTTTAGAGATAACATTCAATTCAAATGTTACATTATATGGGACAGGCATATAAACTTTTTTTACGTTCCCACCCTGATTGGCTATGAATGTCTGTGTAACACCAGTTTTTCTAGATGGATCATATTGTAGACCTGTCAACTCAAAGGAGAGTCGAGGTAATGTTAATGCAATCTCTCTATCAAGATTTGGTTGTTGTTGAATTCTTGCTAAAAACTTCTGAATAGGTCCATATGCAAGTGGAACTTTCAAGTTGCTGAAACTTGTTCCACTCGCATCGCGGTGTCGAATATTAATATCATTAAAGAGAGTACCGAAACCGATGACTGTCTTTCTTAATATTTCATGATAGAAGTAAGTGCCTAACATTTCAAGTATTTTCTAACTATTTAGAAAGTACCGAACGGGTTCCTCTCTGAGAAGTCTAATAAGTTATCAGCCTCAGTCTCAAATTCTGCATTATCATTATACTGATTAGCTTGATATAGATCATCATTGGGGAAGTCTGTTGGTGTGTCATAACTGACAGACTTGATGATATACGTTGCACCAGATTCTTGTCCGATAATTTTACCACCGATTGGGAATTCCATCGTACTCAACATATTGATGTCCAGAGTGTTAGAACTTGCGTCCCAAACCTTAACTCTCGCGGTAACATCACCAACAGATACAGTTTCATTAAAGACATAGTTTCCGGTTGCAATTGTTGTTGCAGCACCAATAGTGACAGTAACGCTCTGACCAGCCGTGTATCCAGTACCAGCGTTGGATAGTCGAACTGCACTGATTGTACCTCCAACCATAACAACTTCACCAGTTGCAGTGGTGCCAGATGTTGGTGCGGAGAATGTAACTGTAGGTGATGTTGTATAACCAGAACCACCACTTGTAATTGTAACAATACCGACCGCACCTAAAGTTGTAATACCAGCGGTGGCGATACCAGAACCATTTACATTAACAGTTGGGATACCAGTGTACCCACTACCGGGATTCAAGATTAAAATCCTATCGATAGACTGACCAGTGGCAATACCAGACCTTTCGGTCATGATAGCTACCGCAGTTGCATCAGTTCCAGGAGATGTGCTAATAGATACGGTGGGAGCAGTTGTATAACCATATCCATCATCTTCTACAAAAATTTGATTGACTGCATTGAATACAACTCCAGTATTAGCTGTTGCATTACTACCAACTTGTGAAAGAATGAGTCGTGCAAAGTATCCTTCGGTTTGAACGACTTGATCAATTACAGATACATCAGTATCAATAACTTCATCTTCATATTCAAATAGTTCACAATTAAGTTGATAAACATATGTTTGATTCAGTTGGTAGAAGGGTTTTTCATGTTCTACAAACTTGATTTCAAATAGTCTTTTACCCAGTGGGAAGAAAATCAAATCACCTTCCTTAGGGCGAGTAAGTTCGTACTCATCTTGTTCTTTTAAGAATGGTGCAATAGCTTCTTCAAATCTTTCTTTTGAAATAACAAAATTTGCTTCATCAACATTACGGATACCGAACTTAGTTAAAAGTTCTCCCTGACCTGCATATCCATCAGTATTCATTAAATAAGTTTCCAATGGAAAAGCCTGATCAAATCTAGACTCAATCACTTCTTTCATGATTGTTTTAGAAGTCATCAACTTTCTGGGAATGTAATGGCATTCAATGCCATACATCCTCAACTGTTCATTGATTAGGTCTTGAACTAGACCTTGTTCCCCTTGGGAACCCTGTAGGAAAAAAGGATTTAACATTACCCGATCATATCAAGGGGAGGCATTTCATATGTTGATGGCATCTTAGATTCAATTGTTTCCAATTCCTTTACACCATCATCATATATTTGTCTTCCATTCAGTTGAACACCACCAGGAAGTTGAACACCCTGGAATTTGATCAAGTTCATACCCCACTGTTTCTTACACAATGCAGTGAAGTATTTCTTCAAGAATGGTGCATTATATACACGAGTAAAATCATTCGGATCAAGAATTCTAAAACAGTCAATCACTAAGTAATCTCCTGCGGTCAACTGTGCCCAATCAACATCAACATAAAGCCTATCTTGACGAATGTTGAAACGATATCTTACTTCTGGATTCAATAAATGTGTGATATCTTCAAGATAAGTTTGAACCATTGTATATTGAAGTAAATCAATAGATTGGAAATTATAGACATCATTTAGGAACAATTGATATTTGATATTGAAAAGTCCATCATATACAGTGTCGGATCGAACTCTAAGAATCGTGTTAACACCAATGACAGATGGTGGAATTTCGATATAGTTACTATTCTCTTCCAGAGAGAACGTTACGGCGGTGCCTACGATGGTTGAAGTAGTACTTGTGGTGGTAATACCCGCCGCACTACTATTACCCCTGGCACGTCCCCTATTGATGTCATCCTCAGTAATCTTATACTTGAGATACATTCTCTCAATACCGTCATAATGACGTTCTTGATACATTTGAACAGCATCGTCTAACAGGTCTTGAAACTGTTCGTCAGCTACGTTGATTTCTAGAACAGGATAACCTAATTGTCTTTTGGCATAATCAATTAAACCTTGTCTTGAACTTGGTTGAGCCATTCATCTACCTCTTAAGTCGAAATTCCTGCCCTGACAATGATGTTACCTTCAATCACTTTAAAGAAGGTAGAACCAGAACTTACATTTACGTCGTAGAGGTATCTGCCCTCTTCCAAACTTCTGGTTTCTGTAGAACCCATTGAAATGGTGATTCTACCACTATCACCTCCCAGTCCCACGGTAAAAGTGTTTGCTGTTCCAATTACAGACTTCTTCATGTTACTGGTTCCTGTGTAACCAGTGAAGTTAATACTAGAACCTGCAGAGGTTTTTACCGTGAAGACTGCATCAAAATCTGCGCCAGAGAAAATGGTCAGATTAGATCCAAAGGGAACGGCAACTTCTGGGTCAAATGTAATTACCTTCTGTGCCATTTTTTCTAACTATTTAGTTTTTGTACGATAGAAGACAACATATCTTTGATATCTCCAATATCACTCTTTACATTGTCAAGTTCTTCTTTCATTGTATCGAACTCAGAATTTTTCTTTTCCAAGGTTTCTTTTCTAACCATGTAGTTTTCATAAGCAGATCGATCTCTATTGATAATCGCTTGAGTGTTAGGGTCTCGGGCTAAATCCGAATGACCCTCTACTTTGATATAATCAGACATTATGCAAGTGCAATAGCGCGGAGGTCTTTGATGTATGGTGGTTCAGCCTGATTCGTTCCAACCATATCAATCTTGATTTGGAACTTAGTGAATCTAGGAATACTTCCTGTGGTAAAGTCATAATCTTTATAACCAAAGTCTGTGCTTGGTGTTGTCAAGGAATCAGGTAAACCATTACTTGCGGAGGAGTTGAGAACAGTTCCACCTTGAGTAAAGTTACCTGTGCCGGGGAAAGGTGTAAAGTTAACGTTCATTGAGTTCTCAGTAGAACCCTCAGTCAAAGTCTTAAAGAACACTCTGATGTCTGAAGAATTTCTTCTGTATGCGGCGAAACTAACTTTAATCTCACTAGCAGGATTCTCCAGAACGATGAGTTTGGAGACATATGTAGAAGCGCAAGGATCTTGCCCGGTTATCCTTACGTTAGGATCGGTTGCAAAGTTACTTACAGGGCTGTTGATTCTGTTAGTTGTCAAACAAACGTTGACTCTATCAAGATCGATAACAGGAGATACATTAAAATCAGTTGTTACCATAATATGTTCCAATGTGAACGACTTGTTCGCAGGAAGTGTGTCTAATTGTTCTATTTCATTAATCTCAGAAGCAATCAGTCTTGGAGTATCAAAATGATTTTGTCCACCAAGATCAATTGACTGGAATCCTTGATCAAGGAAAGATTCTTCAGAACCATCTACACTGGTTGCAGAAATTGTTCTAGCTCTTCCAGATACCGAAGTTCCGGGAGGAGTGAGAATTTGAACATTAGGTGTAATAGTTTCAAACTGAATGTTCTGAGTAGCTGTGATATCATCACCACCAGACTGTTTGGTAGAAGTGAAGAATCTATCGGGTAAACTAGAGTTACTTCTATCGGTTCCATTGGCACTCATATTCAGTTTAATGTGGTAGTGATCCAAATCTTTTTCATTTGGAACAGTGACATTTGGATTGTTCATGTCATGAACTTTATTAATTCTTCTCAAAGAAATACCACCAAATTCGTATTTTTTGATTTCAGCACCAGAATCATATGAGAAAGAACCAGAGTCATCTACACCTCTGGTTGTGATGCCAGTGATAGAACCAGAAGCGGTTCCAGTGTATGCGATGATTTCATTACCAATCTTAAGATATCCGTGGTTGGTAGTTCCAACACCAACACCTTCAAACGTGTCAAAGTTTGCAGAAGAAACAACCGAGATATCACCAGTGGAATCGTTAGCATAATCTGCACTCAACGTTGTTACTGGAACATCAGATTCAACACCAGCAATTTTAACTCTATTATTGAAAGCGTGCATTGCGTGAGCTCTATGGTTCACTCTCATATGCAGACCATCATTCGTAGTATCAACATCGAACGAGGAAATAGTTGCTCCTGCGCCAAGTTGAACAATACTACTTCCATTGTCAAAGGTCATTGTACCAACACCTGAGTTGAAAGTACCTTGAATATTATCCAAAATCAATGTGTTGGTAGAAGTAATGATTCCAACAGAAAGAACCGCACTAGATCCGTTTCCAAGTCCAAGAGTGCTAACTCCAACAGTATCACCAACCGCAAAGTTTTTACCACCGTTTGTTACATTAACAGCAGAAATCTGTCCATTGTTTACAGTAACATTAGCGACCATTCCAGAACCAGAACCAGTCAAAGCGACCATGGGAACGTCGGAATAGACCAAAGATCCAGAAGAAGGTGTATATCCAACACCCGCATTTGTAATAGTAAAGGTTTTAGTACCAACACTAGCAATACCTGCGGTGTTAATTAATTTTGCGGATGCTGTAAGATTGCCTTCTTGAGTAACTGTTACACCAGGAATAAATCCAGCTGGTGCGGCAAAGGTTGTTCCAAGTCCAACGGTGGCTTTTTTGGAGAGAATCCTGATTGGATTTTCTGGAAGAGTGATAATTTGTTTGTTACCTTCATCAAGTTTTGGATTATAGAATCTAGCAATACCAGTTGAGTTAGAGAACACAGCTGAGAACAGAGTCATCTTCAAGTCTTCATATTGACTTGGATCCCATGTTCCACCATTCTGAGATTTAAACAGTGAACCAAGATATGGTTGTTGTGTGATGATTGTTTGCTGAGCGTCTGGTAAATCTCTAGTTGAAATATCTACCTCACCCATTCTAGCAATCCATGCGTTATAAGTTGTAGCATCACTCCTTAAAACAACAGCATATTCACTTTCACCATTTAAGTAAATTGGGGAACTAAAGGTAAATCTTGTAGATACAGATCCGTCTTCAGAAATGTTAACATCATCGGGTTCTTTTTCAAGGTAACCAAAAGGAAGAACTTTTTGAGTTGGAAGACCACTTTCAACAGTTCTCATTTCCATAATTACTGGTAATGTATCGTCCTTAGATTGGAAGAATATATCAATGCTGGTAATAAAAACACCAGTTGTTTGACCCACAGCAAACGTTTGAGCAAGAGGGTCAAAGAAATTGTTAGTGACTCTTCTAACGTTAGTGATCCTGTTTGTAACGTTAGTGATCCTGTTTGTAATAAACTGTCTTCGGTCAATATTTTGTGTAATAAACTGTCTTCTGTCAACAAAGGTCTGTTCAGTTACATCGAGATCAATGTTATTAACTCTTTGAGTATCAATCGCAGCAGTTTGAGTTCTTGTGTCTCTATCTAAAACTTCTGTGTTAACAGTGAGTCTGTCAGGGCCTTGTTGTCTTTGAATTCTACTACTTTGAACTCTGGCATCTGTATGGTCAATTCTTCTAATCTGAGGAATTCTTGTGCTCAGAACAGTTTCTCTGACCGTTTGTAGTTCACCTTGTGCATAGAAATTAGATTCTGAAGAAGTTGTAACAGTACCGAAAATTGAACTGTTAGTAGGACTTGTGGTAAACTTAAGAGTTTTTGTACCAGTTTCCCACCTTGGATTAGCCTGTCTGTCTGGATCAGGAATTTGGAATGTTCCTTGCAACTTACCAAGATTGTCGGTAATAAATCTAATATCAGTCACTCTAGCTTGAGCAGCACTGCTCCGACCTTCAAAAATCATATTAGGACTGATTTGTCCAAGGAATTGACCTTGACTTTGAGATGCAAGGCTAAATGTATCTACATTCAGAATAGTGGAAGATGTAGAGTAATTTGCTGGGATGTTACCTGCATTAGCATATGGGTTTCTTCCATATGTATTGGTGGGACTATTAAATGGTCCATCTTTATGATTTGGAGCACAGATTCTAAAGACAAAATCTGGTCTCCTGCCGATTCTTCTAGCATTTGTACTATATCCAAATACTGTTTCACCAATTCTAAATCTTCCAGATATCATAGAAATTTCCAGAAGTTTTGGTGTCATATATTTGGTTACATTTACACCATCAAAGAATCCATAGATGCGAGTCAATGGTTTCATCTTCGTAGCATTAAATTGAATACTACGAGATCTCATAAATGAAACAATATCTCTACTTACAATTCTATCACCGATACTTTGTCTATTAGTTGTAGGAGTAATTTGGAACTGAATACCATTTCTAGACTGTCTTGTAGTAGTTTCGATGTCTTGCATCGTCCTCTCAAGACGGAAAGTGTCTCTAGTTGTAGTAGTTGTAGTTCTAGTTGCAAGATTTGTTCTACTGTTCTGAAGGCTAACATTGACTCTACTACGACCAGAGGCTGATCTAGCGCCAACATTTCCCCTACCTGTGTTTTGTGTATTAGAAGTAAAGTTAACACCAGTTACATTAGTCTGTGCTGCGCCTCTAGTTGTTGTTGATTCAATTCTTTGTCCGACGACTCTTTCACCAGTCCAAGTGGTTTCCCACGCACCCCAATCAACTTCACTAAGCCCAGTTTGAGCATTTACACCCAGAATAGCAGAAGCTGCATCAAACGCAGCTGTTTGGTTAACTGTTTGTGCATTAACTCTCCTTGTAGCAACCCAAGTATCAGAGTTTGGAGTGAGTTCAAGATCACCTTCATAGAAAATAACCAGGAACGGAGTACAATTTTCAACTCTGGATGCATATGGTTGTCTGAAATATTCTACCTCCTCATAATCCAGAGTGATCAAACTACCAGTTTTTCTGATATTGAGTCCGTCAATGTCATCAACAAAATTTAGGTCTACATCTGGATTAGAACTGGTTCCAATTCCAACCAGAGAGGTTGATCCTGGAATAAGATCAATAGCCGTTGTATAATGACCCGGACGTAAGATACCCTCTTTTCTATCAATACTTGCAGAAAAATCAACGTGTGCAATATGATGAGAATCGTGAGACTTAAAGTTATCTACGAAGAAACCAGATTTAAATCTATTCAATCCGTTAGCATCAACAATTTGAAGATTGGATGTTTCTGTTTCTAAAAGAGACAGTTGGGTATAGAATTCAATATTTTCAATTCTTTTTTCAAGACCACCAATATCTTTCATGGTATAACGTTTATGTTCTGTTGTTTGAACAATAACGTCCTTCACACTATAAACATAGGGTGGAAGTTCAATCTTACATACTTCTATGGCATCTTTTACTGGTTCTGGTTCAGTTGGATCATCTGAGGGGAACCCAGTAACATAAAGGAATTTTCCATCTTTATCAAGGAATAACCTATCTCTTCTACCTTGATAATACTCATAGTCAACGATGATTTGTTCATCAGAAACCATAGGATCATTGATACTACTACCAGTAGATGCAAATGACCTGGAAGCAAAATCAAATGGAGATATAGTTGAGGAAGTATTATAGTTACTAACTCTAGGTCTAATATCAATCAGATCACTAGTAATTCTGTCATAGAATCCATTAATAGGAATAAACTCTCTACCAAGATTAGAGGGGTAACTAGAAGCCGTATAGAAGTCTCCCTCATCACTGCTTTCTATAAACAAATTTTTAAATACAATTTTCAGTCTATTAGATGGTTCTGAAGCATTTTTATCTCTTTCAATATAAGAATAATCATAATACGTATCCTTATCATTTGAAACCATAAAATATTGATTGGTTACGTTTCTATCTCCAGGAGTTGCACCAGCAACAATAGCAGTAATATTAGTATTAGAAGTTCTTACTCTTTCACCAACTGAAAATGTATTTTCATTGAGAAAAACAACGCCAACAGTAGTGGTATTTGGTCTTTCTGTAATAACTGCAACAGCATCACTGTCAGTACCAATCAGTTTTTCACCAATCCTCATATCACTATTGTTTCCACTTGGTCCAGAATATGCACCAAGAGTAATACCTGGAAGATCAGGATCTGAAGCGTCATTGGATTCAAAAACGCCAAGCAGTTCAATGGCTTCAGGAACGTTCAGTGAGATTTGTCTATCTTGAACTCTAGTTCCATAGACTCTACTGTTAGTAAGACCATCATTAAGAGTATTTGTGCCAATACCAGAAGATGCTAACTTAGATCTATTGACAACTAAAACATTTGATTCATTCAGAAGTTTCGACTTGTTCCTAACATTAGACTTAAGAACAGTCGCAAACAGATTGGCCTTTCCACTAGACTTAGAAAGAGCTGTGAAAGTAACTGTCTTCGCGTCATCTGCTTTGGTAAATTGACTTGGAGTCAACGGTTCAATACTTCCATCATCATATGAAATGAGATATCTCTCTTCATCAAAAGGTTGGAAGAACAGATCTTTGCCTGCAGCTGGTGAAGTGAATCCAGAATTTGTAACCGTAATATCAGAATATTGTTTTCTGAGTTGAATATTTGTTGTTGTTACATCAAGACTATCAACGTTTGGTTTGTTGACGGGTGTTGTCAGTGTATTTTCTGTAATAGCAAAAGTTGTGTCTCTACGTCTCAAGTCTGTAATGGTTACTTTATTAGAACTCGATACAGTACCATTATTAACATTAGAAATAGTTGGGACAGTGGCAATTGACACTTCATCACCTGTAGTGCTAACGCCGGTGACTCTATTAAATTGTGGAATTTTACTTGAACCAAGACTATAACTTAGAATATTACCAGTGGTCAGAATACCTGCAAAGTTTCCTCCAGTTGCAGAAATGATACCTGTTGTACTACTAGTCTTCGTATATTCAAACGAACCTGTGGTGACATTATCAAGTCTTGAGATTTCATCGAGAATTAAGTCAGCTTCGAACGTGGAAACACCAACGTAACTACGCATAGACTTTACATCATCAATGTTAAAGTCTGTAATTTTTGTGATGGTTCGACCATCAGCATTACCATTAATAATAATATTTTCATCGTTAAGAAATTGACCACTTACATCAGAAAGTGAAAGTTCTGTTACGTTTGTTCCGGCCGTGCGAACAAAACCACCTGCACCACTTCTGGCACCTTCAATGTAATCAGATGCCGTGACAGAAGTAATTGCAGTTCCTACTTGAAGTTTGGTGAAAAGTTTGACATCAAATAATCTACTTTCAAAAATTGTAGCAGAGTTTACATAACTTGCAGACTGTGATTTGAAATCATAAAGTCTTGCAAGACCAACTTCTTCACCATAAGAATCGATACCAAGAGTGCTCTCACCCTTTCTTCTACTACTAATAAGAGATACGGTGGCTGTAGTTCCGATACCAATTGCAGGAGAACCAAATACGTTGTTTACGAAGATTGGATTGCCAGTAACATATGTAATTGGTTCTTGTTCTACTAACTTAGTTGTTCTCGCTTTCGATACGTCAATAAGAGTTGGTGCAATAGTCTCAATATCATATCCTTTAATATATGCTTTACCAGGACTCACTTGAGCAATCATCAAGTCATCTGATGGAACATTACCATCAGGAGTTGTTTGAATGTCTGTAAAGAGTCCTTTATTACCTACCTGATCATTCAGGGATTCTTTCATGAAGACTTCAAAAGGATCTACACAATAGTCTCCAGACTCATCATAAGTCCGTTTGGCCATCGCATCACGAATTAAGTTATAATTAGTCTCTTTCACAAAGGTTTGCATAGTGCCTTGTACGACACGAGCAATTTCGATAAAGTCTGGATCTACAATATCATCGATATCTTTCTTTGCAAGCGTTAAGGAAATTCTAAATCTATCTGCACCAGGGGCCGCAAAGTTTGTAAATCCCGATGCATTGTCATTCAGAGATTCATCCTCATTAGAAGTAATAATTTCTTCTAATACTTGAAAACCAATTCTATATGTTGGAGTCTGAGCGTATTGATCTAGAAGCAGAGTTTCATTAGGAACTTGAACGAACGTACCTCTGGCAAAATAAACACCCTCACCAACAGACATGGCACTGCCTATTTGGTTAGCTCCAGACGCAATCGTATTTGCAAAAGGTTCATTTGTAGAAATTACACTTAATCCATATGTAATATTAGATAGTGTAATAAGACTTTCTCCATCTAAGAAAGTCTCTGATTCATTATCAAGAGTAGAAGAACTTTCATAGTTGACGTAAAGAGTGATAATCCCTCTTTCAGATTCTTCTTCAGTAAGAACAGAAATGACTCGTGCTGTTACACCAGATCTTTCACCAGTAATTCTTTTGTCAATAAGTTGTTCCAGATATAAAGAAACTGGAACGGACAAATATGTTGGCTCAATCTGAATGCACTGAAAATTTGAATTATATGTAAGGTTACCTGGAATTACTTTAGAACCTTCTTTGAAAAAGTGAACACCAAACTGTTCAATTTGATCTTGCAGAATAGACTGCAGAGTAGAAAGTTCTCTAGCCTGTACTGGAGTACCTGGTTTGAACAGAACTTTTTTAAAGTTCTTATCCTTATCAAAATCGTCAAAATAAGGACTTACGTTAAGATTAGTTTCCTGTGGCATAGTCTTTAGAATTCCAGTACGATTTTAATGTCTTCTTTTTGTTGCGAGCTGCGAGTCACAGATGCTCTGTTATCCACGTAGATAATTTCACCACTGTATTTTTGAACTTCAGGATTTGCAACACCCTTAACGAAACTCATACCTAAGTTGTATGTCCTATTATTTATTGACGTAGATAAACCTGGTGCAACAGATGTACCAAAATTAGTGTCTATATTAAGATTATTGGAACCACCAAAAACAGTTGTTCCTGCTCCAGTGGTTGGATTAGCACTAAATCTGAATAATTTAAATCCATATTCTGGATTAGTATTTACTGTTCCATCTGTGTTGAATCCTGCAAGTCTTCTATCTTGCCAATATTTCAATACACCAGTTGTGGAATCCCAACTAATTGTTCTACCCACAGCAGTAGAACCAATACCAATTGTTTGAGTAACCTGATCATCTGCACTAAAACTGGTTTGTGTTGACCCAGCACCAATCAGTTTAAGTGCATAAGTTGCACTAGCTCTAGCAAGAGTCAGTCTATTACTAGAACCGAAAGAATCTGGATTTTTTACAATACCAATTCTTGCAAATTGGTTACCAGTAATAAAATCTGGGTTTGTAACATCGTTTTCAAGTCTAGAATAAATCAAAACTCTATTTGCACCCAATTCCCTGTAGACATCTGCTCCATGACCACCTTGTGGTGGAATAATTACATTAAAAGCGGCATCAGTTGAACCAGATGGATTAGTTAATCCAACTGCGTTTAAATCAACACTACCAAAAGAGTAATCTGAACCACCGTTAGTAACCTCTACGGAGTTAATTTTTCCTGCAGCGTTTACAACAACTGAACAAGTTGCACCCTCTCCATCGCCTTTGATTGGTACATTGTTATATGTGGTTGCAGTACCGTATCCAACGCCTCTATTTTTAATAGTAACAATTTTCAATTGTCCGCTAGTGCTCGCGTTATTTCTGACTGCCGCAACATCAGTTAAAGTTTGCCAGTTATTAGGTACAGGAACAAAACTTGTAGAATCAAACTTAATCAATTCAGTTGGTTTGATTGTAAAAAGATATTTCCAAACATATCCGTCACCAGAACCACCAGCAGAACGAGGTTCTAAATCTGTGAATAGTGGTTGGTCAAGAGATGGTCTTCCATCTGGATTCTCTGGATCCGTGCCATTTTGTAAACAAACATAAACTCTAAAGTCAGAGTTCATTACATAATAATTTGCATCATATAAGTTAGTGGAACTTGTTACTGGTGAAACATTCCCCCTTGAATAGTCATTTCGATACATCTCATAAGTTGTACCAGAAGTCCAATCTAGTTTTCTTACAACTCTTGTTACATCAGATGCATTGATTCTTTTCAATCCGATCATGGTATCCCAATAATCAGTTTCCTCACTAAAAGAATCTTTCGGAGATGGAGGAGACTCATTCCAATCTTCGTCGAATTCGGTTGCATTTGGCAAACCGATCCAAACATAATAACTGTTGGAAGTAGATGCAACTCCAGCTACAAAATTACCAGAATTTACAATACGAAGTTGATCAGTTATAATAGCTGACATTTTTAAAAACTTTACGCTTTTTGTTTATTTATAGTCAAATGTAAGCCTCTTTTAAATCTCTGGTTCTAACAACGATTGGACCAGTTTGAATTCCAACAACACCATCATCAATGATAGCATTAAATGCACTGTCACCTTCCTTGACAAAATCATGCAAACGACCCCAAGAGTATTGACCAAATCTCTCACTGCTTCCAAGACTTACTCCGATTGTAGAACTTACACTGACAGTAACTCTTCTCAGGGTTGTTTCACCAACACCAATGGCACTACCAGTAACATTTTCTACTGACATCACTTTGTAGATATTATCTATGAAGGAAGTTCCAACACCCACAGGTGATGTACCAGATGCATCTCCATATGCAGTGATGCCAGTTCCACTATATGAATCAAATACTATGAAGTAATATCCAGTTTGAATGCCACTGTTTGTAATTGGTGTGGACATCACAGAAGAATCTCTAAGAGTAGAATCTAAAGGAATGAACAGATCAAATGTTAATCCAGTGGTTGCAACACCAACAACAGAGGTTGTTCCAATACCAGTAATAATACCAAAATCACCTTCATACTTAATACTCCTTAGTTTATCGTTACCGAAAGCTTCTGGTTCAATCAATACAATTGGTGGATTTGTATTTGTATATCCAGCACCAGGATTTGTGATAGACAAGGAGTTAACAGTTCCCACACCAGACAGACCTGCAACTGCAGTTGCATTGGTGTTGACTGTAATACCAATGCCAGCAAAGATTGTTCCGATACCAGCAGTTACACCGATAGAAACAGCAGGTGCAGATGTATATCCAGAACCACCATCAGAAATTACGAAACTTGTAATGGTTCCAGCGGCCGAAACTATTGCAGTAGCTGCTGCACCTGTTTTTTCAGTAGGATCTAAGATAAGGACACTCTGTAAAGTTTCACCGAGATCATCAATTTCACTAAACAATGGAACTGCGGTATCAACAAATATTTCAGTTGCACCAGCAGAAACGTTATTGATGATACGTGAGTTTGGTCTAATACCTGCTTCAAGTAAAGCTCTATCTTTACCAATTTCAAAACCATCAACAATCACATCCGAAGTTTGTTTTCTCCAGGTGATGGGTCTTGATAAAGTAGAGTCTGTGGTAATACCAACTTCAATATATGTATTGGTAGAAACACTATCGGTAGTGGTAATGCCAGTAACAACTCTTGGATTCTGTTGGAAACCATCTTTGATTCCAATTTCTGGATATTCATTAAGAGTCAGAGAATCTCCAACCTTAACGCTTTCCAAAATATCAACATCAACTACATCATTATCAGATCCACGATAGTAATAAATTCTTACCTTATCTCCCAACTTAGGAGCTTCAGAGAATACAAGTCTAGAACCACCTACAAACTTATAACTCTCGAATGGAATTTGAAGAATGTCATTCAGGAAAATAAGAACGTTATCTTCAATTCTAATTGGAGAACCCTTACCAGATCTGAGGGTGATTGGTGTCTCAGATGCACCAACAGTCTTTGTCAGACCAAATGCTCTCTTAACACCATCAAATTCATCTTCAAAAGTATTCAGTTTTTCAAGTTCACCAAACGACCAACCACCGAAACTATCTGTAAATACATCCTGAACAGTAAGCCTGAATGTCTTGAATGCAGATCCAGCAGAAGCATCTGTTGGGATACCTGCTTGGTTATCCGTAGCAAGTCTTAGAGTATCACCAATCTTATAATTGTAACCATAATTTGTAATGTTGAAACTAATTACACTAGTTGCGGAACCAACGCGAACTGATACCGATGCACCAATACCGGTTGAACTTCCAACTAATCTCATATTTTCATAATTGAGTGGTTGTTCAAATTCAAGAGTTGGTGGAGTGGCAGAACTGAATCCAGAACCACCATTAGTAATGGTGACAGAAGTAACAAGACCCGCAGTAACATTTGCACGACCGATAGTTGTGACTCCAGAAGAAGTGATAGCTCTGACCAAAATATTTGTTTGAACTCCGACTCTATATCCAGAACCACTATTACCGATAGCGACAGATTCAACTGTTCCTGCAGCAGAAACAATTGCCGTACCGCCGGCAGATACAAGAGGTTGATAACCAAAGGAAGATGTTTCGCCAACAGAAACGATGACGCCACCTCTAGGAATAGAGGAAGAATTAACATCATAAGTTACTGACACACCTGCACCAGTAAATCTAATGGAAGTAATACCTGTAGTTTCTGTAATGATGTAATCATCTGGGGCTGCAGGATTCTGGAAGATTTCGTTGATTAAAATAACACCGTTATTTGTTGCAACTCCTGTGACATTTTGTCCACCAGACTTCAGTATGAATGCAGTCGAGACACCCGTAAACTGACTTTCGATACTATCAAACACATAGTTGTTTGCATAAGTATCTTGAGTTCCATTCTCAGTTCCAGTTCGTGTAAACGCTCTTGCTGCGAATGTGGAAGTGGTTGTAAGACCAATCGGACCCTTTTCTCCCTTTGGTGCATCAGTGAAGTTAATTGTGTCTTCAACAATTCTATAGTTACCGATAAACTTAGTGACTGTTGCGCCAGCATTATGATTTGCAAGAGCAGAATTCAACTGAGATCTCTTCATCAAAAGTTGGTTTGTTGAACCAATGCCAACGGTATCAACCTTCATGAATTCATCACCAACCCTCAAGATATCTCCAGAGAATACAGAAGATATTCCAGAAAGAGTTATGAAGTCTGAGGTTGTTCCAACATCAAAAGAAAGTGCATAATTAACCGGAGACTCAATCAGTGGACTTTGAATATTATTATCCAAAGTTACCAACATCTTAGAATCAAGATTTTTGGATGTAAACGCATGTGTCGTACCAACACCAACTGCGGTGATGTCAAGAATATTTGGTACAGTTAAGAGAGCATCTGTTGCACTTGCAGCTACCTTGAACTTGTTCTCTGCAATCTTGACTGCATAAACAGTAGATGGTAACTTATCTGTGGTTCCAAAACCAACAATAGACGTGGTGTTGATACCGATACTCATCGTTGTGCCAGCACCAGTTGGGGTATAAGTAAGTTCCTCACCAGTTGTGAAGAAGTGGTTGTTAACGATCAGTGTGTTTGATGTAACATCAACTGCACCAGCGTCCGAAGCATCAAATACTTTATGGAATACTGAGTCTTCATTATGTTTCAGTGGGAATGAGAACTTAACATCGTTTTCAGTTCCAGTATATGATCCATCTTGAGAACGTATCTCTGAATTAGTAAAGGTGACAAAACCAACACCACCTGTTCCAGTTTCGGTAAAGTTGTATTGGAATACTTTTGCGGTAATTGCAGTATTTGCGGGTGGAGTCAATCTAAGTTCTAAATCACCACCGGAAACAGAGGAATATCCAACACCAACCGTTCCAATACCAGAACCATTGAAAGTATCAAATGTACCAAACTCACTGAAGTAGATATTAGATCCATCATGAATTAAGGTTACCTGAGTAACCGCACTTCTGTTATTTGTTGTGTCATTGATTTCAATCAGACAATCTGCGGCCTGATAGGATCCAGATCCAAATCCACTAATTCTAGTGGCTTGAGGAGTCCCAGTAGATGCGATATTAGTAGTGGTGGTCAGAATCTGATTCAGTGAAACTGATGTGCTACCAATTCCAGTTGCAGAAGAATCGATTGATGTTTGATGAACTCTCATCGTTACACCAACACCCGAAACTGGAGTGAAGTAAACACTAGTAATACCAGATCTTACATCTGCACCAAAAGTTCCCAATCCAACGCTTGGAGAGTTTGTTATTGAAATATTATCGTTCACTAATTGTCCATATTCAAGAACATATGCTTCAGATCCGTCTTGATGAATAACTAGTTCATTTAATTGACTTCTTTCTTGACCACCAAGTTCTTCGGTAAGAACAAGAAGTTTAGAAGTGGTTGTTGTAGTTGTACTAAATGCAACAACCTCACAAACAGATTCTGGATCTGTTGAACCAATACCAGATGCGGAAGAAATGACTTTATAACCTGTGCCAACGTTGGTAGAAGCAAAACCTACGGTGGTATCAGTATCAATAAACATTTGTTGAGAGAATATTCTCAACGAATAGTTGTTATTTCTGAATTTTGCGGGTACAAATCGAATTGTACCTGTGCTACCAGAGATACTAAAGTCAAATTCTCCCAAATCAATGGTTGTTTCTACTCTTCCAAATGGAACCAGATATCCAAGATTGTTATCATGTAGAAGATTCATTTGAAGAATTTGTTTTTCACCAGAGAATCTGGTATCAAATGCCATGATATAGAACTTACCACCACGGATTTTTTCAAGATTGAAGTCTGCAATATCAGAGAAAGCCGTAGCACGAGGCAAGTCATTGAACTGATCACTTACACCATCAATGGAAATAGCTCTATTAGTTCTAGACTCACTGTAATCTGAAAGAATTATGTTATCAAACTTAATCTCATCAGAGGCTAAATCATTTCCAATAAACAAAGAATTTTCTGATGCAAGATCAAAGTTATATTTTTCATGAATAGAGGTGTTATCACTAACAAGGTCAACTAAGAAAGTTACAATATCGGATGCAACACCAACATTTGCAGTTCTTCTATTCTTAGCATCAGTGGATGCAATAGAAATAATATTGTGGTCAGAGAAGTTTTTGAAACCAACAACGTGTCCAAGGGAATTAACAGGATCTCTCCACTTGTCATATTCAATAGTAGAACCTAAAGAATATGAGAATGTTTGGTAATAATCATTATCCGGTGTTTTTTGAAGTTCTTCACTCAGTTTACCGGTGTCTCTTTGCCATCCACTTTTAATTTCCGAAGTTGCACCGATATCAAATTTAGACGTAGAGCTGTTAACTTCCTGAATGATACCAACAGTCTTGGAAGATTGTCCATTGAGAGTTTCGCCAACTGTAAAGAAGTCGTCTGAGAGAACTTTCAGATACTTATTATTTTCATTCCAAAGTGTAACCTCACCAATTTTATTACCAGTTGTTACAGTCTCACCTTCAGCAAAATTAAGTGGTTCAACATCAACGGCAAAGATTGGTAAATCTTCGGACCGAACAACTCTTGCTGACGAACCAACATCACTGTATATACCTGGGTTTGTTACTTCTGGATCTAATTGATAAGAAACGTTGGCACCACCTCCACCAAAATTGGTTGTCACACCAGTTATAGTGAAATTTTTATATCCATAATCTGCAGAGTTATATCCACTACCAGTAGATCCAATTCCAATCTGTTCAACAAAGATTTTTCCACCAATTGTGAATGGATATGTTGATGTTGAGAATCCTACAGTTCCACTTTCAAGGGTCAGAGTTACAGTTCTGGTCGAAGTCTGATATGAAACATCAGATACTTTAAATCCGTTGGAGTTATTGGTTGCAACAACTAGAGGAGAAGAATCAAAAAGTCTGTTAGTATTTCTCAGAAGTTTGACACTATTGACAGATGTGCCTTGAAGTTCCGTGCGAGTTACAATATCAGTGTTAATTTCATCAGTAATTCTATCGACAAAGATAAGTGTTGGTGGAGTTAGATAATTTTTGCCACCAGATGTAATACCAATATTCGAAACTTTAGATAGTCTATCCAGTTTTAAAATTTGCGGGAAAAGAACGGATGGTTCTAGAGTTTTATCTGCAGAATAGTCAAAACCAACATTCTTAATAGTGAAAGTTTTCGGAACACCAATATTTTCACTTACCAGTCTGATAGCAGCACCAACACCACTGGTGGACGCAATGGAAGTTACAATTGGGATTTCTGTATAATTTTTTCCCCTAGAAATAATTTGAATGCTCTTAACTGGACCGTCAACTTGAGTTGCAGTTGTTGAATATTCAAGAGTTGTAGCTTCTGATTGTGTATAAGATCCCTTCTCTGGTTGAGATGGAATATTAAAGTTGAATGTTGTACTTCCAATTCCAGTGACATTAAATATGTTATCGTATTGACTAAACCCAGACTCTATTCTGGAGAATCCAATAACATCCATATCTGTGATTGGATCTTTCTTAGACTTATCAACGATGTCGAGATTGACATTATCTAACTTATAGAAAAGTTCTACTGGAGTAGAATCTGTGATAGAAATATTAACTCTTGCATCAGTAGAAACCCCAACTGTGCCGACACCAACTACTTGGAAAGGTTCACCTGGGTTAGAATAATATGGTTTAATGAAGTTTTTATCTTCATATAGATTAAACTCAAATATTTGTCTCTTTTTACCATTTATGGTTTGAACAAGTGATGGATCTGATAATGCAAATCCTACATTATATCCGCGAGAAACTGTTATAGATGGATTGATCAGTCCAACTTCATGACCAGAACCAGTTCCAGTTAAACCAATAATAATTGGCACGGATTTAGTAGCTTGATAATAAGTAGAAGCTAATTTAAAGGAGTTGGAGTCATTTCTAACAACAAAATAAACAGTGTCCGTTGTTAGAGGTGTTGCTACGTTTGAAGAAGTATATAAAATCTTATCACCAGTTTCATAACCATGATTTGGAATGTTTATGGTGTCTGTAGTAATATTAATCTCTGCACCACTAAAACTTCTGGGGTTGATAATGATTCTCTTTGAAGTATCATTATACTTCACATAATATGTGGTAGAGATACCAGGAGTAACAGAAATTGCAACAATATCATTTTGTAAAAGTCCGTGATTTTCTTCACAAACGACTGTGCCTACATTCTTTTCTACGCGACCAGTAACTTCAACATCTTGTTCAAGGAAACTATGAACTCTTCCAGATCCATGTCCTGTGAAGAATAATCTATAAGCAGTGGAACCAATACCAACAATCTGACCGGTATTACCAATACTCACTGGGTTTGTAGAAAGACCGATCAAATCTCTACCATCATTGATGATATAGACTATTGAATTATTTGTAAGGTTAAATGTAGAAATTCCGTTATAGACTTGAATGGAGGTTCCATCACCATTACTGTAAAGAACTTTTTCTCCAGTTTTGAATCCATGACCTGGAATCCGGGCTTGTTGCGTAAGAACAAATTTATCTGTGGAACCTCCACCAACAACACCGAGTGTATATCTTATGGTAGAACCAATACCAACACCCGCAGCAGAACCTAGTGATAATGTCTCAGATGGATCAAAATATGTTCTTGTATTTCTGTTGGTAATAAAATCGGTATTGAGACCAACATTGAATTGAATAACTCTATTTACTGCCGTTATCAACGAAGTACCTGTGTAAGAAGATCCCACAACATTATTATGTTCTCTCTTAACACGAATTGAATTATTCAAATTGTCAACATTGAGAACCAACATCTGTTCTGTTGATGTGCCAATACTAACGATATCGTCTGATTCAATATTCAAACGACTTAAATTACCACTAACACTTAAATCAGTCACAATACCAGTAACTCCGGTAGAACCAATACCAGTATTAAGAATGAGGAAAGACGTATTAAAACCAACTAGATGAGATCCTGTCAGTTTTTTAACAGAATCTGTTGATATACCAGATACTGTAATAACATCTCCAATAGTCAATCCGTGTGGTTGTGTCGAGAATCCTACAACTGCACCAGTTCTATTATTATAATCAAATACAACATTATCAATAATCACTGTGGTAGAAGCAATCGAAACGATTTTCTTTCCACCAACTCTAGATATTTGAGCCTCAAATCCTGTACCGGCGTCAACAGCTTTGAGTCTTAGTTTATCTTTTACTTTGTATCCAGTACCTTCATTATCAATTTCAAAACTTCTAATGTCACCTTTGGCAGCAAAATTAACTTCAATTTCTTGTTTTACTTTATTTCTACTGCTGTAATATCCATCGTAAGATGTATTTGGAGATGTGGGTTTGTATGGATAAGAATTTCTTCTCAGTCCAATTACACCAAAGTCAAGTCTCTGATCATTAACTTCAACAAAGTTAAAATTATCTGGTTTTGCTCTATAATTTTCACCAATTAGATATGGAAATACTGGTGATCTAAAGTTCTTAAATGTACCACTAGTGTCATTCTCATCTGGATTAATTGTTGCAAAATATGCATATGTTCCATCAGGATAATCTGGTGTAACACAGAATCTGCCATTATTCTTATCCAAGTCACCCTTTCCAAGGAATTCATAGTCTTCAATAAAGAATCCTAAAGGATAAGTACCAATAGGGGGCCCATTTTCTCTAGATGTCTTCAGAGTATATCCGGAACGCATTACTCTTGTAGTACCACCATCCTGTCTGTCATATCCATATGGACCATAGATTGGATGTCCATCATAAGACCATCCAATGATAGGAGAGTGATTAGATGAACTCGATTCTGCATTATTAACAAGAGACAAATCATTTTGTGCATAATTATACGTATTATCACTATTCTTCTGTTTCAGAACTTTTCTCAAAGATCTAGGAGCATATAATGAAGTGAACTTCATTCCAATGTCATTGTTTCCTCTAGTCAAGAATCCATCATCTTGAGTGAATACATCAATATATCTTTGAACATTATTAATATTCCAGTTTCTAACCTTAGTAAGGAACTTAACGCCAGTACCGGGAACTTGTTCACTTACAACAACTTGAGATGTTGAATATCCAACACCACCACTTGCAACAGTTACTTTATCAACTTTACCGTCTTTAATGGAAGCAATAACTTTAGCACCTACACCATCACCAAAAATAGTAAGATCTGGAGCTGAGATATATCCTTGACCTTTGTTGGTAATGATTACAGAGTCAATCTTACCATCTTGGACAATAGCTTTATATTCTGAAGAGGAACCTGAAGAAACTCTAACTGTTGGTGGAATTGCAAAGTTGAGGATGGTGGAAGATCCATAACCAATTCCAGATTCTTCCATGTTGATTGAGGTAATAGAACCTCTAACAATAGGATTAACCTGTGCATGATAATTCTGAGACTCTGCACCAGTGGTATTAATACCGAGAGTACCTTTAACTTTTACAGAAATCGGTGGATAGTTGAAAACATGTTCTCCCAAACCAACAGAGTTAAAACCAACATACTCTCTTGTAATATAATTTGCATCTGAAAGTGTGGAACCAATGCCCGCAGCCGCAAGTCTGAATCTATCTTCATTTACCTTTAAAACATAATAATCCTGAGTGGTATCAAGACCACCAATTCTCACACCCTCGTTTGAATATCTTACAACTTCACCATCTTGGAATCCATGTCCCTGATATTCAATATAATCTGAATATGTATTAATACCAGTTACAGGTATGAGTCTTCTCTTGTTTTCATAACCCTCACCAGGATTATCAATAATAATACGTCCAAGAACTCTCTTTTTATCAAAAGATTCAAATCGTTGAACACCATCTGCAAATCCAGTAATGTTGAGTGGGTTTACTTTGTTAAGAGCATCGTTGCGAGTGTTTGCAAGTTTAATTGTGGTTGCATCAACTTTAGACACAAAATAAACTTCATCATTAACAAGTCTTTGATCTGGACTTGTTTGAGAGCCAGAAACACTGGAATCACTTGCAATACCAATTGCACCAGTGCCTGTAAAGGTTTTGTAGATTACGGTTTCACCGTCTCTGAATTTATGATATGTACCAAACCCGATAGTATTGTCTGCAATATTAATTCTTCCGCCTGTAGAAGAAGCGTCAAAGTCTATAAAGTGATCAACCTGTCTTAGGACAGCTCTTGCTACGGCATTTCTACCATTACCACCAGTAATTTCAATATCTGGTTCTTGAGTGTAATCGAATCCTGGATCAACAATATCAAATCTTGTGAATTGACCTTTTACGTTTGCCGTTGCACTTGCACCAGTTCCAACATTGCTTTCAATAACAACATCGGGTGGGTTAATGACATCATAGTTATCTCCACCAAACAAAACGTCAATGTTGTTAATTCCACCAAAGAGGATAACATCACCAGATTTATAGTTTTGAATTTCAGTACCATTCATCAAGATACCAGTTGGTCCTGGAGATGTTTCATATAATGATCCATCATACAAAGGGTTAATAGAAATTCTCTTCAGAAGTTTCTGGTTTTCGAGTTTTTTGTTAGCCAGTTCAGGAACAGAAATCTTAAACGTTCCCTGACCTGTTGCTCTAACATAATCTGCATTCACTAGATCTGATAAAGATCCAGCAAGTCTAATTTCGTTGGAATTTTCTCTTTTAATAAAATAATTCTTGCCATCCTCAAGTTCACCAAGAACACCTTGAATTACGTTAAAAGTGACAACTTCGCCGGTGTAAAAACCATGATCTCTGGAACCATCAGTAACTTGAATAAGTTGAATGATGTCTCCACCAGTCGTTCCAGTCCATGTGATAGAACGATCTGAGACAGTAATTGGTTCACCACCCAAACTTGGGATAGATGGAGATGTTACGTATACATGAGGGTGTGGCGGTTTTGCCAGAGGATCTAAAGTTTCATGATCATACGAGTTTTGAATATCTGTAGTATACTTGGTAACATTGTCGTGAACTGTACTGTTGCCTCTATGAAGTCTTCTTCTAATAAATTCAACTATGTTGATGTTTGGTTGAAGACCTGGTAAGTCACTCAGAACAAAAGTAGAACTACTGATTACACTACTGACTCTACCTACACCGAGTAAATTTTCATCAGCATCAAGTACTTCAATAAAATCTTCCTCAAAGAAGTCGTGAGCTGCTGCAGTTGTTACGTTATAGACACCAGTTGTCGATGTCTGTTCAAATATGGTTGGATTATGTCTGATAGAAACATTATGCATCCAAGAGTTAAAGTTTGGATCTTCTGGACTTGTTAAGAGACCAGGTGTACCAACTCTAATCTTATCTCCCTGTTCAAAATAAATCCCATCTGGGGGAAGTTGCATGTTGGCAAGAACACCAGTGATAACAACTTCGATTTTGTCATTGATATTAGCTGCAGAATATCCATACGCAACATTACTGTATCTAACTTCATTACCGGTTGCATAATCGGTGATCATTGGATCAACTCCAATGAATTGTGTGGAACTCTTATCGCTATAAGTAACTACACCAATGGTGCCATTTTTATCGATACAGTTTAATATACCAGTGGTAGGGAATCCCACCGTAGTGTCCACTGTAAGGACCGTGGCACCCACTGAAACGTTATCTGTGAACCTAGTCCTACCTGGAATAACAAAAGAACCCTCAACAGATTCTCTAGACAATCCAATCTGATAATAGTGGTCTCCACCGTAGACAAAATCAGATATTTCGGAGATTGCACCCGAAGCTCCTTGAATGCGATTATCTTTTTCGTCCTTATCTTGGAAAAGAGTAGATCCTTTCAACGAAAGGGGATCACCCGTAACAACCTTTACTAATAAATCATTGGTGATGCGATAATCTGCATCAGATGGTCTTAAAAGAAAATCAGATGGTTTAATAATATTGACATCATCACCAAATAAGACTTTGAATAAAATTTTATATGACTCTTCTGTACCTTTTGTCTTATAGAAATCTTTAACTTGACGAACAAAGTTAACCTGGTCTAAATCACCAGTAAGTGTTCTGTTTTGAAACCCATTCGCAAAAGTATCCTTCAGTTTATCAAAAAACTTCTGAAGGAAAAGATTAGAAAGATTGAATACCTTCGTTCCACCAGTGTGAGCTGCACCAACCGTGCTCTTAAATGACAATAGGTCGGGTCTATCAGACCTCTTTAGAGAATCAACACCACTGAACCCTCTGACGCACCCTGTGAAGGTATTTGTGGTTAATCCAGTATATGTAATGATCTCATCATCAATTTTTATGAGTCCATACTTTGCAGGATATCCATCCGTGGTTTCAACATGAATGGTTGACGAAAAAGACTTAGTATCTGTGCTTAATCCAGTACATACTGTTGTTGCGGAACCAACGAAGGTTTGTAATTTTGTATATCGATCAATATTTTCTCCAAGATCAACTGTTCCACCTTGAAATTCTTGTGAAACATAATACTGTTTCATGAATTCCACAAAAAGTGGATTTTCTGCTTGAACAAATTCAGGCAACTGATTTTCAATTACCTGACTAATTTTTACTCTTTGGATAGAGGTGTCGATCATTTATATTTTCCGCTATTAGTAGGAAGAACTGGATGTTCCGCTAGAAGACGATGTGGATGATGTAGATGTTGCGGTTGTACTTGATGCCGCTCTGGTTGACGTTGCAGTTGACGCTACAGCAGTCAATGCACTACTAGAAATTGGCGATTTAGAATTTCTAACGAATGTTGGGACATTGTAGCTAGACTCTTTACGGAATCTAGAACCTGAGGTATTCTCACCCGAAGAAATAATGTCTTGTACCATTGTGATGTTGGTATTTGTCATATCAAACTTGATATACAAGTCTCTAAGACCAACCACATCGTTAGAGGCAGGAATCGCCTGCACTTCTACAATATTATTTGAAATGTTTGTAGAAACAATATTTACAGTATCTATAAGAATTTCACCGATGTCATATTTGACTGTACCGGCGTTACGTTTGATGATGTTTGGAGTGCCACCTTCGGTGTAAGTGAAGAAGAACAAACGTCCACGATTCTTATCAATTACCTCATCCGACATATAGACAACATCATTAATTCCATCAATCTTGAACCCTGTAGAAACGATGTTATAAGAGGATTCTGCGACGTGGAACTGATTTCCAAAACAAAGTTCATATTGAGCTTGTTTTCCAAGTTCAGAAATAAGATTTCTCCTCATTCGGACTCTAGTGATGTTAGAAGTGACGGATACATCAGATCCATCAATCAAAGTTTGTGTTCTACTATACTTAAATCGACCACCAAACTTGTTAACATCAATAGAACGCGAATATTGAGTCAAAGTGCTCGAAATAATCGTTTTCAGTTGATTTACATCACTACTAAAGTTTGTGTTATAATAAACAAAGGAGTCTAATTCAACATAAAGGTACTTCAGGTCGATAAATTCGGGTACAATACCCGCAACAGCGTAACTTTTCAGTTTTTGAACTAAATCACGCTTGGTAAAGTCGGACAAAAAGTCGCCATTTCTTGGTTTTGCAGAAATAAACACTTTTCCGAACCTTGGAGGAGATAATTCCTCTCCACCATACGCAGAAACAGACTCAATGTTCGGAGAAATGTGTGACAGAATGCCTTCATAGTCCGATGCGGTCACGGCTCGATACTGAGACGAGTAAATTCTTGGTGCATAGTACTTAATTGACGAAATTGACTCAATATCGTCTCCATCGCGTGCTGGTTCGTTTGTCGTAACCAGAGAAACTGCAGATGGATCAATACTTCCACCGTCTTGATTGATCAAACGACCAACAAAACTGAATTGTGACGCTCCATTTCCTTCACGACCTGATGTCGTAACATAAGTTGCAGAAATATAGTTATTATGCGACAGTTTTCTACCAATAATTCCGTCACCAAACAGAATTTCGTACCTTTCATCCTCAATTTCTTGCAATAAGTAAGAAGAAGAGGTCGAAGTTATGCCAATAATGTTATCAATACCATTATAAGTGACTGCTACGTTCGCATTTTCGTCAGTTTTGACCTTAACTTGAAGAGTATCCGTATCAATGAACGAATTATTCAGAATATATCGTTGATTATAAAGAGTAGAGTCCGTCGTAAAGTTCTGAGTGACGAATAATCCCTCATAAATCTCAATATTTTCAAATTTTGCGACACCATCAATAACATTTACCGTGATGTCTTCCGGAAGAGAGAAAATATAACTTGTATTTGCTGCAGAACCATTACAAACCAGACCAGCTTTTAACGTGGCTGTAACAGTTTCGGTTAATCCACTCAAACTAAACGATACTCTTGATCTTGCAGCTCGTCTAGAACGTGGAACATAACCAATATTACGTGCTAGAGAGACGACATTTTCTCTTAATGTCGCAGAATCGAGAAAACTTTCATTCGCCGCCATGTTTGTGTTGTAGGCGGTGATATATGTATTATATGCTAACGCATCAATCAACACTGAAAGGTTGGACCCTTCAAAATCATAATCAGTAAAAGTCGTGTTCGACCTCAGATAGTCTCTGATAGACTCTTTTATCTGATCAAAATCTAAATTTACGTATTGACCGAAAGCCATTATACTCTAGCCGGGAAAAGAAGAACCTCTACTCCTTGAGTAGGAACAGGAAGACCAACGATATCGTATTCAATCGCTGCATACATGTCGTTACTGTCAGCATCAATCGTGACAGTAACTTTCAAATTATCAACTCTTGGTTCAAAATTGTTGATTGATGTGGTAATTTGTTCTTTCAAACCCACAGCTTCAACTGATGTATTCAAGTTAAACAGGGAATCATTAATATTTGTACCAAAATATGGTGCAAATGCTTTTTCACCAACCAGTGTCAGAACGATATTTTGTACTGAACGTTTGATTGCATCTTCGTTTTTTAACGAAATGATGTCATTCGTCACTGGATGACGTTTAAAGGACAAACTAATGTCCTTAAATGCCCTTGAAATACCTGCCACGGATACGAATCTGGTCTAACCTCTTTATATTTAGTCAGAAATTAGAGCACTTGTTTACCTTCTGAACTATCATCCTGGTCAACTCGTTCCAGGAGTTCATTATTCTTCTTATTTTTTGTTGTTTTCTTCAACATGTCATCATTATAGACCTCTTGAATTAGCTTTTGATACTGATCATTCGCTAAATTATCGAGAAAATCATTGGTCGGTGTCATTGTTTTCTTCCTCTTGACGTTCTTTTGATGTTTTCCAGAAATATTCATCTTCACGACCCATACCAAGACGATCAAATCCATTCTCAACTTGATAATATTGAGTTGATACCTTGAAATCAGGCATCTTTGGTGTCTCTGGTGTCAAACTGTTATCATAGATACGCAATCGATTGTTTGGATAGAGTGCGTATTGACCATTCTCCAGTTCAATTAGATTATGTGATTTGTGTTCTGCAGGATTTTCACTAGTTGCATAGTCCACATAATCCGGATCATGATGATAATTATCTATCGTACAAATGTATGTGCCTTTGACATTACCATGATCTCTTGTATAACACTCAAAGTCCATACTACCGATGAACTTCTTGTCCACTGAAACGACGCCGTAATCCATACAATTCCAGAATTGTAGGTTAGGTAAGGTCATATCAGGTGAAGGGATCTCAGGGTCCGACACAAACGCGCTGATAGGGAGTTTATCGTACATTGCTGCATACTCTGGTAAGTATGTCTCAAAATAAAAAGCGCGCCCAGGAATCGATTTAACCGATACCCAGACGCCCTTTACGAATTCTCCATGACCAGACTGATGATCCGTCAAATACTCTTTACGGACCCAGACTTCCATTGAAGGAAGATTTGCAATCAAACAAGCCATATAAAGTTTTATGTCTTCTTATATTTAACTATGATTACTTACCTTGACCACGATATGGTTTTTTGGCTTTATTGCGAGATGTCGCGCTATACAGTGTATGTTTACCATGACCTTGCCGAGTTTTTTTCGGTTTGCCCTCAATAAACACTCCACCACTCAGACCAACCTTAGACTTTGCCATCAGGACTCACTCTCCGCTAATACATCAATGACTGTTACTTTATCAGGATCGATCGCACCTTTACGACCTTCATCAAACCACATCGAAAGTTTTTGCAGTGCTTCAAACTTTCCTTCCTCACTCAGAAGGGTCGAGAGTTCCCGCCCTTCATAGACTAACTTGAAACGTTTCTCAGACATCAGATAATCCTCGTCTTTTCGTGACCGACTCTGATCCGTGGGTCGCACCATGTCACGATACCTTCTTTCTTTGCATCGAGACAGAAACTCACATCCTCACCACACATATCTTGGACATTCCCTGATTCGAACACCTGCATCTTTGGTGCAAACCATGGATACTCCAATCGTTCAAAGACACCGTGTTTGATCAGTACCCATCCAAAACCTGTGTAGTCTACAGTGAATGGCTTCTTCTTACGACTGATACTCTCCACTGTCTCATGATTCATGACTCCACCATTCTTTGCAAAGTCATCCTCATCTAACCAGTGTGCAACAGATGTCGTGTGTCCATCCTCAGTTGCATACCATCCAGCAACAATCTCTTTCTCTTCTCCCTCTGCAGGAATTGCAAGATCCACCAATTGCCAAAACTTTTCGGTGTCAAATACAATATCACTATCAATCCACAATTGATAATCATACTTCAATTTACCATCCCAAGGAATTTGGTTCGGTCCCCTCAGAACATTCGCTCCGAGTACTTTGCATCGTGCAAAGTTTACCATTGAACTATAATCTTGGGAAATCTGAATCTGTGTGCCGTTCTGTACAAGATCAAATGCAAGTTGTACAAAATTTTTCAGAAAGATATAAGAGCACCCACGACCAGGTAGGCAGAATACAATACTCTTACCTTTGACTCGTTCCTTGATCGCGTCGTAATCCCACTCTTCTTTCGTTTCAGTCTCTTTTGGAATAACTTTGAATCCTTTAGCCATAATTACGTGAAGGTTACCTTTACATCATACTGCAATATTTAGTTTTTGTCTACCGACCTCCGTTGTTTGGTATCCCGTACTCAGAGGGATTATAGTTTGACCTTCGACCAATCTTAGAGGTCCTCGGGGCAAATGTAGACCGTGTGTAGTTAAATGCTAGAAGACCTAATACGATCTTGGCCAGAGTTTTCATGGGGCAAAAATTTTTTAAATGGAAGTAAATAACGAGCGCGTTTTTGGTTCGTTGTAGGTTAGGGAAGTTAGCGTTTTTTGATACGCGCTTCGCGCTTACATAAACACCCCCGTAAAACCCTGTCAAACTGACCCAAACTGTGTCCTCCCTAAGTGTCATAAACTCAGGGAGGGTTTGTGTTAGTCAGACCTCAGAGATATTCTGGTGAACACCAGATCTCTTCTCCAGATTTTCTAAGTGCAGGAGTGAGTTGAACAGTGACACATTCCTCCTTGAATTCTTCAGGTGTTCCGTTATACTTAAGAACGTTTGCAAACTTAATACGTGAGAGGACAGGATCTCCGTTGCGGTACACTTTAGTTTTTCCTCGAAAGGTTAACTGAAACGTTCCACGTTTGATAACAGGATCGTAAACCAACATGTGAGTGTGATGTGTTCGACCCTTATACAATACACGAAAACAGAATCAAAAACAAAAGGGTGTGACACTTATTCAAATGGGCGAAAGGTAGGACTGTTTGCCATCACGAACTGCCCATGGTAGAGTGTTGATAACTGCTCAACCTGAGGTCTTGAAATAAGCGGAACGGTTGCCCTCTACGTCGCTCGCAGTGGCATAAGTGGCGTGCCCAGTGTATGCTTGCCCACGACGGTTAGTGTTAGTACGAACTCCCTTTGTACTGCTCATAAGCAACTCAGAGCGGCGCGCCCTGCGTGGTTTTAGCACTGTCATTTTCACCTGCTTTCCAGCAGCATTCAGTTCCTCTGCAATTTGCATCAGATTGTCGGTGGAGCTTTGCATTGCTTTGCGTTTCTTTGACTCTTTTATAATACACGAAAAGGACTGTTCTGGCACTAATATCGGACGGTTCTATAAGTGTCTCAGAGGTGCTCTGAGGATTGCCAGATCTGGGTGGGGTGGTTTATAATGGGCGGCGGCACGATAGCGTGCGCGCTAAGACAACAAGACCCCGGCACATTCCATAAGGTTTGAGCACATGATCACCCATACATTTCATAAGACTTTAACACGAACTGAAAGGGAGTTAAATCATACATTTGGATACTATCCAGAGAATGATTATCAATAACGATAAAACACTAGCTTACATTTTTTTAAACGTTTTTTAATTGATTTACATACATTTTACCCTATTTTTCGGGTAAAAGCAACTATTTCAACAGTTCTGGATAGTATTCCTCAACCTCTTCAATCAGTTCCGGAACGCTATACTTATCAAGATTTTCGTTAATCGTATCATATACAAATGCGTACATACTTTTATGGTCCATGCCATCAATTAGTTCCCTGATGTAGTCATCTTGGAGTTTATCACGATCGATGATGTTGTCCATGGTTTCAGTCATTGTGATTGTGTGGTTAGGGTGAAAGAATGGCATAATTATGCGAAGACGTATCCATTAGTAAAATCATCTACGTTGTAAACTTTAGACTGCCCTGCTTGACCAACAAAGCGACGAACATACCAGACAAAATCTTTTTGGAATACTCCTTCGCCAGTGACACAAAACTCATCACACAAAGCGTTGAGTCTGCTCTTGGTTGTATTAGACTGCCAACCTCCATCAAATAGGGTCATATCGTTATCTGTAACCTCAGCGATAAGATTGTTGTGAAGGTAGACTTGAGTCACAACGCACTCCTTATCATCATTGAAAAAATTGATGGTGTGAGTGTTGCCAGACTTCCAATCCTTTTCGGACTTGATAGCAGCAATCATTTGTGATTCGATCTTACGCATGGTCGGTTGGTTTGTTTGGTATATGGCCAGTGTAAAGCCCCCTAGGGGGAAATCAGGGAGAGAGTGGACAGATAGCAGACCGTCACAGGTCAGCCATCATCTGCTCCATCTCAGCGGCGTCAATTGCGGGGTCATTCCATGCCACACCGTCACCAGTCGTTTCAAGGTGGCGACCGATCTGCCCATTCATCATGCAACGAACGAACTTCGCCCAAGGTGTGTCGCCTTCGTTCACATACTCAACGCACGCCTTGGCGGTGTTGTAGAGAAATTCATCGTTCCCGATCCACAGGGCAGCGTTCCAGGTTTCGTAGTTTGTCCAACCGTTGTAGGTCTCAGTCATGGTGGCAGATGTGGTCATGTGGTTTGGTTTGTTTGTTATGTGGCTATTGTAGACGCTAGGGGGGATCAGTGGCGATCACTGATGGCCCAGTTCCCCCACTGGTTGGCAGGTTCCAGTCCAGCACGGACACGCTCACGATAGGCGGTCTCTGTTGCCATCTGTCGTTTGATGCTCTCCATTGCTGCCTGCATGACAGGTGACGGATCAGGAGAGGTCAGGAACATACCGTCAACAGAGCGGATAAGTTTGTTTGTTTTGTTCATGTGGCTACAATACACGGAAACGAACCCTGTGACGAGTTCGTGTGTCACTTATCCCACTGTCACATCCGGTCCATGCTACGCTGGATTGTTTCGTTACGTTCTTTCATGATGCTCATCATGTCAGAATCGAGGAGATCAACTAACAGATTCGCACCTAGCAGGATGACAATAGCAGAAAGAAAAATACGCATGATGTTTGTGTTATGCATTGGGAGGATTAGTGTTGTTGAAAAGAATAATGAATGCAATGAGGATTGCGATGCAAACTTGTATGGTTGCAGGATGAATAGTCATCACATTCCGTTCATGAACTCATGCAATTCTTGATGGTATTGTTCTTCTGTCTCAAATGTGCGTCCGTGAATAACACAAGGAAATGTTTTCTTTTGAAACATCGTTGACGCAACTTCGCAGTCTTGACGATCATAACCCATTTCAACCAATGTTTCGATGTAGGGATTGTGAATTGCCATAAGTTGTTTGTCTAGTTGGAGTGCGATTGTGCAAGGGTCGGTGTAAGTTTGCATTGAGTCGGTTTTGTTCATGTGGCTACAATACACGGTTTTGAGGTCTGTGACGAAACCATGTGCCACTTATCCCACTGGCACAATTTCATGACGTTTCCATTCTCTTCTGCCAATATACTTTTCGACCCATTTGCAGACTCTATCGTTTTGTGCAGATTGCCCCTTGATTGTTGTTGGTTTGGTTGGCATTGTGCGTTGCAATTGTTCAACATTGCCATCAGCATATTCAATGCGAATGTTATACGTTTGTGTGGTAGTTTTCATCATCAAAATACGTTGGTCCAGCGTTCATGTTGTATTTTGCTGATTCTGCCGTCACTGAGTAAACTATCACAGACACGACAGAAAACCTCAAATTTTTCTATTCTGCCCATGTTAGGATCAACTCCATTGGCAGTTTCACCGACAACTTTAAGCAATTTAGTTTTTAACATAATCACTCACCCTCGGTTTCAGTTAGTTTGAAAATTGCGGAGATCTTATCACAAACCGCAAAATATGCACGGTCTTCAGTGTCATCCTCACCGAGGTGATCTTGATACTCACTCAATGCACGATCAATGACACTCCACTCCGAATCAGTGAACAAACCTTTGTAAATTGTTGCAGACATTTCTTGTGAGGTCATTTTGAGTTTTGTTCCTTTGACTCTTTAATAATACACGAAAACGGGATCAGATCAACCGATGATGGACACCTTACAGACCGTCACATTCCGTTCAGAAATTCGTGGAGTGCTTCATCATACTCCTGTTGGGTTTCATATACTCTCCCATGAATGTTTAACGGAAAAGTTTTATCAATCCCAGCAACTGCAACGGTTTCACAATCAGCACGATCATAACCCATTGCTACCAAATTTTCGACGTAAGGGTTGTTGTGAATTTCCATAAGTTCTTTATCAGATTGTAAAGCGATTGTGCAAGGGTCAGTAAACATCATCAACCTCCGAACATTTCATCGAACAGGGAATCAGCGTTCTTCGCTCTTTCTTCCCATTCTGTCATCTCTACGTGGCGATCGAGTTGATCACGCATTGAAACTAGTGCTTGTTGTTTAACACG
>PYIJ01329183.1_pt1 | contig 37829 bp, 32 predicted proteins | sample 3578051 | NCBI WGS metagenome assembly PYIJ01 (sample SAMN08408021, study PRJNA431606) | Marine metagenome isolate SA_KN192-05_S13_5m, whole genome shotgun... | biome: marine; feature: oceanic pelagic zone; material: water; isolation source: surface water sample, 0.2-0.8 um fraction ... | reverse complement strand
GAAGAAGTCAAAGCAGAGGAAGCCAAAGTAGAAGAAGTCAAAGTAGAGGAAACCAAAGCAGAGGAAGCCAAAGTAGAAGAAGTCAAAGCAGAGGAAGCCAAAGTAGAAGAAGTCAAAGTAGAAGAAGTCAAAGTAGAGGAAACCAAAGTAGATAAAACTGAAGGAAATGACAAGAGAGCAGAATCATCTGAGGAAATCTCAAAATAATACCTGATGCGCAAAGATGAATGCTACCAGTTAGGTCATATTATCAAAACGCACGGATTAAAAGGTATGGTAAACATTGAGCTAGATGTAGACCACCCAAATGATTACGGCAAATTGGAATCAGTATTACTGGAAAAATCTGGAAATCTGGTTCCTTTTTTTATTAAAAAAATTTTAATAAATGATGCAAATACACTCATTCTCTTCGAAGAAATTGATCATGTCGATCTGGCCAAAGATTTGGTAGGTCAAGTACTCTATCTACCTTTACACCAACTACCAAAACTTCGTGAAGGTGAATATTTTTTCCATGATTTAGTCAATTTTAAGGTATTCCACCTTGGAAAATTATTAGGAACTATTGTACAAATTTATCAACCCTCTTCTCAATACCTTGCAGCTGTTTTACATAAAGAAAAAGAACTATTAATTCCAATTGAGAATACCATATTCAAAAGAGTCAATTTAACAAAGAAAGAAGCTCATATCGAACTTCCTAATGGTTTCATGGAAATTTACTTTAATAATGAGAATTGATGTTATCACTTGCCTACCCGAGATTTTTGATGGGCCAATGACTCAAAGCATTGTGAAAAGAGCTCAAAAAAAAGGACTGGTAGAAATCTATATTCATGATTTGAGGCCTTTTTCAGACAATAAACAAAAATCCATTGATGATTATGCATACGGAGGAGGAGCAGGAATGGTCATGATGATAGAACCCATCGACCGATGCATTAACAATCTAAAAAAAAAATCAACGTATGATGAGATCATTTATATGACACCTGATGGTGATAGATTAAACCAATCTATGTGTAATAAATTATCTCTCAACAAAAATATAATTTTGCTCTGTGGCCATTACAAAGGAATAGATCAGCGTGTACGTGACCATTTAATTACCCAAGAAATCAGCATCGGTGATTATGTTCTCTCGGGAGGGGAACTAGCAGCCATGGTTGTTGCAGACAGTTTAATCCGATTAATCCCAGGAGTGCTAAGTGATGAAAGCTCTGCGTTAACCGACTCTTTTCAAGATAGCTTGTTAGCCCCGCCTTTATACACGCGACCTGCCGTATACAAAGGATGGGAAGTACCTAAAATTCTATTATCAGGTAATGACGCTGCAATCAATGATTGGAGGTATGAAGCAGCAATCAAGAGGACTAAAGATAGACGACCCCATTTATTGGATTGATATCATCTTCTAATTATCAGAGTGATTGTATATACTCTAAAAAATCAGTGACCGCTAAACAAAAAAACGAAAGATATTGAAGTAACTTCACACACCTAAATATAAATTTATTGAAAATAGTAATCAAAACCCTACACGGACTTGAAGAAGTCCTTACAAAGGAAGTTGAGCTCCTGGGCGGAAAAAACATTAAAAAAAGAAAACGTGCTATAGAATGTGAAGGGAAGCTACCTTTCCTTTATGAGGCAAATTTAAACTTAAGGACTGCCTTGCGGATTTTAGTTCCCGTTTATGAATTTAAGGCTTGCAATGCAACAGAACTTTACAATCAAGTTAAAATATTTGACTGGTCTCAATTCCTTGATATTAGTCAAACTTATGCTATCGACAACACTATCTATTCCGAGTATTTTAAGCACTCAAAATATCCTGCACTCAAAATGAAAGATGCAATTGCAGATCAGTTCAGAGAAAAGTTTGATTTACGCCCATCTGTCAATACCGAGAAACCAGATATACTCTTCAACTTACATGCCTATCAAGACAAATTCACAATTTCATTAGATAGTTCTGGTCGACTCCTCAATCAACGAGGATATAGGGAACGCGGGCATCAAGCACCACTGAATGAAGTAATGGCTGCAGGTCTTTTAAAACTTGCAAATTGGAATAAGAGCATACCTCTAATTGACCCGATGTGTGGGACCGGGACAATCATTATTGAGGCAGTGCTCATGGGATTAAATATCCCCCCTCAACTAAACCAAAATGAATTTGGTTTTAAAAATTGGAATAACTTTCAACCTGTAATGTGGAATCGTATCAAAGCAGAGGCGCAAAGTAAAATCAGAAGTGCTCCCTTGATGATTACTGGCGGAGATATAGATGGGAATGCAGTAGCCCTAGCTAAAAGAGCCTTAAAAAAACTGAGGATGGGACGGGATGTTCAGATCAAACATGTGGCTTTTGAAAACTTTATCCCAAAATATCAAAGAGGCATGATCATCACTAATCCTCCCTATGGTGAACGAATTGGAGATGAAGTCGATAATCTGTATAAAAAAATAGGTGATACCTTCAAAAAAAAATTTTCAGGTTTCAATGCTTGGATATTGAGCTCTAATGTTCCAGCACTCAAAAAATTACAATTGAAACCTAGTGAAAAAATGGCTTTGTTCAATGGAGCCTTGCAGGTACAATTCTGTAAATACAACTTAAAAGAAGGCAAATACCTCAAGGAATAACAAATGAGTGAAGTACCAAAATTTTATTTTTATGAATTAAAAAAATTAATAAATTGACTCTTTTATTTAAATATGAGGCAGAAATTACTTCGTGAGGGTGCTAATGAACTCACCTACGAAATTCGAGGAATCGTACGGAAGGCTGAGCAGATAGAACAACTTGGTCACCGAATTTATTGGGAAAACATAGGTGATCCCATTCAGAAGCATCGACCATTCCCTGAATGGATCAAAAATATTGTTATTAACTTATTAAAAGATAACACTACTTATGGATACAGTCATTCCAAAGGACTTCTAGAAACACGTACATTTCTTGCCCATAAAACTAATCAATTAAGGGGTGTTCAAATCAGAGCAGAGGACATCACCTTTTTTAACGGGCTCGGAGATGCCATTGCGAAAATTTACCAATACCTCCTGCCTACATCTCGAGTGATAGGCCCCTCACCTGCCTATTCAACTCACTCCTCTGCAGAAGCAGCCCATGCCAATCACCAACCAATAACTTATAATCTTGATCCAGAAAACGAATGGTATCCAGATCTTGAAGATTTAAGTAATAAAGTACAATACAATCCAAATATCGTGGGAATATTAGTTATAAATCCTGATAATCCAACCGGCATGGTCTATCCTGAAAAAATCTTGAGAGCTATAGTGACCATTGCCAAAGAATACAGCCTTTTCTTGATTTTTGATGAAATATATGAAAATATCATTTATAACAACGCACTTACCGCTCCGATGGCAAAAGTTGTTGAACAAGTTCCTGGTATATCGCTTAAAGGGATTTCTAAAGAAGTTCCGTGGCCAGGAGCTAGATGTGGATGGGCAGAATACTACAATCGAGATCAAGATGATGAGTTCAATAAGCTTTGTCAAACTATAGATTCTGCCAAAATGATCGAAGTCAGTTCAACAACATTACCACAACGGGCGATTCCGAAAATCATGACTGATCCTCGTTATGACCTTTTCTTAAAAAAGACTAACAAAGATATCGCTGAAAGAAGTAAAAAACTTCATGATTTTTTTTCTGATATCCCCTATGTCAATTTTAACCTAACCAACGGAGCTTTCTATAATACAATCATCTTTAAAGAAGGTGTACTTAAACCAGAACAGCGACTGAGCATAAAAGATCCTAAAATAGAACAGTTACTGACAAGTTGGATAACCCCCGCAATGCCCTTGGACCAACGCTTTGTTTTTTATTTATTAGCTGCTAAGCAAGTTTGCGTAGTTCCTATTTCGGCTTTCCACACTTCTCTTTTAGGCTTTAGAATTACACTTTTAGAAGAAAACTTAGAAGATCAACTTGAAATCTTTAGCCGGATTAAAGAGGGAATCATGGAATACTGTAGTGGATGATCCTGATGACATTCCCACAAAGTTAATTTATCCTATAATATAAAGACTTCGATCAGTATAAGTCATCTATCTGCTGTCTGTATAAATGAAATGTTGCGCTTTAATCCTTTAAATTTTGTTCTGTTTACAGGTGATTTTTAAAAACATTATCAAAAACTGCAGCTGTCATTTCCTCCCATTCAATTTTTGATAATTCTTCCCAGCCTTGAGGGGCGAATTGAGGTTCTTTGTGTGGTTGTGAAAATCTATTCCAAGGACAAACCTCTTGACAAATGTCACAACCAAAGGTCCATCCTTCCATTTTATTTTGGAACTCGGTAGGTATTTCATCCTTCAATTCAATGGTTAAATAAGAAATACAACGACTCCCGTCGACTATGTATGATTCTGCAATCGCATCTGTTGGACAAGCGTCCATACATTTGGTACAGGTACCACAGTAATCTTTGATAGGCCCATCGGATTCCAATTTTAAATCTAAAATTAGCTCTGCCAAGAAAAAGTAACTCCCTGCGTCTTTATTAATTAGTAATGTATTTTTACCGACCCAACCCAGACCACTTTTTGAAGCCCATGCCCGCTCATGAACAGGTGCAGAATCAACAAAAACACGCCCCTCTATATTTCCAATACTTACCTTCATTCGATCCATAAATTGAACCAATTTATCCTTGATAACAAAATGGTAATCTCTCCCATAGGCGTAGCGGGCAATCTTATAGGGTACCTTATCAGTTACATCTTTTTTTGGCGCGTAATTGTACAAAAGAGATATCACTGATTGAGCGCCCGGCACAAGTTTTCGAGGATCTAACCGTTTATCAAAGTGACGCTCTAAATAATCCATCTTTCCTTGATAACCTCTTTTTAACCAGGTATCAAGATGCTTAGCTTCGTCTGATAAAAAATCAGCCTTTGAAATTCCACAGTAGGAGAAACCCAAATCTAATGCAATCTCCTTAACAAGGTCTCGATGAGACTTCATAAGCTTAAAATATTATTTATGACAACTCTTGAGGTATTTCAACAATAATCGAATGAAATGGAAAACTAAGATCCTCAAAATAACGTATTCATTTGTGTTGGAGGTATTATTCCCAAATGCTTATAAGCCAATTCAGTCGCTTGGCGACCTCGAGTCGTACGCTTCAAAAAGCCTTCCATAATTAAAAAAGGTTCATAAACCTCTTCTATGGTTTCCGCCTCCTCACCACAAGCCGTGGCTATGGTTGATAAGCCTACAGGTCCCCCCTTAAATTTATCAATAATAGTGGATAAAATACGATTATCCATTTCATCTAACCCATGATTATCAACATTTAATGCGGTCAATGCCATCTTAGCGATGGTAAGTGTGATCGATCCGTCTCCTTTTATTTGAGCAAAATCTCGAGTCCGTCTTAATAAATTATTAGCAATTCGAGGAGTTCCCCGACTTCTTCTCGCTATCTCAAAAGTAGCGTCGGGATGGAATTTACAATTTAAAATATCACATGATCTTCCAACAATCCGGGTCAAGAGCTTGGCATCATAATGTTCCAGTCTCGCATTTATTCCAAAACGTGCTCGCAATGGTGCAGTCAATAATCCCGAACGGGTCGTCGCACCGATAAGTGTAAACGGATTTAGTCCAATTTGTACGGTTCTCGCATTAGGACCAGAATCCAACATTAGATCAATATTATAATCCTCCATAGCAGAATATAAATATTCTTCAACTATCGGATTTAATCGATGAATCTCATCAATAAACAATACATCTCGCTCCTCGAGATTTGTTAAAAGGCCTGCCAGTTCACCTGGTTTATCTAGTACTGGACCACTCGTTATTTTAATATTTGAACCCAACTCATTGGCAATTATATGAGAGAGTGTTGTTTTACCAAGTCCAGGAGGTCCGTGAAGCAACACATGATCGAGCGGTTCCGATCGTTGACTAGCTGCTTGAACAAAAATTTTTAAATTATCAACTATCTTTTCCTGCCCAGCAAAGTCATCGAAACTGAGGGGCCTTAAAGCTTTTTCTATTTCTTTGTCAACAGATGAAAATTTCTCATCATCTGATTTTAAATAATCTTCTCTCATATTTAATCACTAGAAAACAAATATAACGATTGAATATTCTAATTAGGTCTTACTAATATTGTAAAAAAAATCAAATTGAATATTAACAAACGTAAACAAACTCAAAGACTGCTATTATTCTTTGCAGCGATCATACTACTCATAAAGCTCATAAAAAATGAAAATGATGACTTATTGATGAATGAAATATCAGGATCAACTATGGGTGCTATTACCTTTAATGTTAAATATAAAACTAAAGAGCCCATCGATTATGAAACCCAAATAGATTCTATTCTAAAAAAATTCAATCAATCATTATCTACCTATATTCCTGAATCTGAAATTTCAAAATTAAATCAGTCCGGTAGCTTAATCTTCGAAAATCCTTTTTTTTATCCGGTCCTTATAACCTGTAAAGAAGTATATTCGGCTACCAAAGGAGCATTTGACCCCACAATTGGTCCACTTGTCAATGCTTATGGTTTTGGACCAAATAAAATCTCAAAAGTGTTGGATCAATACATTATTGATTCTTTACTTCAATTCGTAGGTTTCTCAAAAATTAATTTTAATTCTTCATTTATTACCCTACCCAAGGGAGCTTATCTTGATTTAAGTGCCGTTGCTAAGGGATATGCTGTAGATGTAATTGCTGATTATCTTAAATCTAAAAATGTTAAGCATGCGATGATAGAAATTGGAGGAGAGGTGAGAGCTTTTGGAACCAATGAAAGAGGTGAAGCTTGGAAAATTGGCATTCAAGACCCATTAATTGAGTCTGAAGATTACCAACCCCCCTTTGCAGTGGTCAGTCTAGACAATCGATCTGTCGCTACCTCGGGCAATTACAGGAATTTTTACCGTATAGGTGATAAAATATATACCCATATCATTGATCCAAGATCGGGGGATTTGGGTAAAAAAAAGATTCTGAGCGCATCGGTATTTGCAACCAATTGCATGCTAGCTGATGCTTACGCGACAGCCTTTATGGTGCTAGATATTGAAACATCGATGGCGGTTCTCAAAGCAGATGATCATCTAGATGCATTACTAGTATATCAGGGTGAGGCAGGTCCTGAATATATCATAAGCGATGGGATTAAATCCGCTACAATTTTAACGAAATAAGAAACTCTGTGATCCTCACAATCATCTTGTTAATCATAGGAACTTTTATCGGAGGTTGGGCAACAATTCCATTTAAGTACGAGCAACGTAATATTTCCACGCCTTTAATTTTTGGAGGATCCTATCTGTTTTCTATCACCATTATTCATGTTTTCCCCGAGCTATTTGCATTATCTCCGAACCCTACCAAAATTGGCTTGGTTATATTGCTAGGCTTTTTCTTCCAACAATTTTTAGAGTATTTTACCTCGGGTGTGGAACATGGCCATATTCGTGAACAAAAATCGTTAAAATCAAAGTATTATGTTCTTATTGGTCTAGTCGTTCATTCTTTAATGGAAGGTGCTTTACTCACTCATGATTCCCCACTACATGAACAAAACAGTTCTTATACCTTACTGTTTGGTATCATCCTACATAAAGCACCAGCAGCCTTTGCCCTCGTGGCAGTCTTTAAGGGAAAATCAAAGTTTTCCCGGCTGCAATGGACGGTATTAACTATTTTTAGTCTGGCTTCACCGATCGGGGCCATAGCTAACAGCTATTTGACTTTATCCGAAGAAGAATTGAACCTTTTGTTTGCTTTTGTAAGTGGCGCTTTTTTACATATTTCGACTACTATTTTTGTGGAGTCTAGCCCAGGACACCGATTCAGAATTAATAAGATTGCCATCAGCATTATTGCTGCCCTATTGGCTATTTTAACAGAATTGTATTTTTAAATTGGGATTTCACTAAATTTGTTCACACTGATCTTTACGGCCACATTATAAAAGATAGATCTAATCTAAGTCATTTATAAGCTCAATAATTCTTTAGAAAGATCAATCTTAAATATACCCTTATTAATTTTTTTGTTTGATTAACAGAAAATGCAATTCTTAAAAATTGATCCTTTTTTATCGTCATTGTCTTGAAATATAAGAAAATTAGGTTTTTGCTGCTTTTTAGATATCAACTCAATATATTAGTAACTTATTTAAAACGGATGAAAGAATACTGGAAACATAATCTCAAATATTTAGTCTTTTTATTGACAATCTGGTTTCTTGTCTCCTTTGGGGCAGGGATCATTTTTGTGGCCCAATTAAATGAGATAAAAATAGGTGGCTTTAAACTCGGATTTTGGTTTGCACAACAAGGAGCCATCTATACTTTTGTTATCTTAATTATTATCTACATCAGACTTATGAACAAATTAGATAAAAAATACGGATTTCATGAAGATGAGAATTTTTAAAATAAGCACAAAATGACCATTCAAATTTGGACCTGGATTTTAATAGGAATTACCTTTTCATTATATATCGGAATTGCAATTTGGTCAAAAGCAGGATCCACAAAGGAATTTTACGTAGCAGGAAGTGGTGTGTCACCTTTAGCAAATGGATTGGCCACTGCCGCAGATTGGATGTCTGCAGCTTCATTCATTTCGATGGCAGGAATTATCTCTTTTGAAGGATATGATGGTTCTGTATATTTAATGGGCTGGACTGGCGGTTATGTGTTATTGGCATTATTATTGGCACCTTATTTAAGAAAATTTGGGAAATTTACGGTCCCTGATTTTATAGGAGATAGATATTACTCCAATACTGCAAGGAGCGTTGCTGTTTTTTGTGCATTGTTGGTCTCCTTCACCTATGTAGCCGGTCAAATGCAGGGCGTCGGTATTGTTTTTTCAAGGTTTTTGGAAGTAGATATTACAACTGGTGTGATTATAGGAATGGTAATTGTATTATTCTATGCTGTCTTAGGTGGCATGAAGGGAATTACCTACACTCAAGTGGCTCAATATTGTGTCTTAATTTTTGCCTTTATGGTGCCTGCTATTTTTATTTCTATACAGATGACAGGCCATTTTATTCCACAATTAGGTTTCGGAAGCACAGATGAAAATGGTATTTATTTATTAGATAAACTCGACGATCTACACAAAGATTTAGGCTTTTCAGCCTACACTAAGGGGAAGAAATCTTTGCTAGATGTTTTCTGCATAACTGCAGCATTAATGGTTGGTACAGCAGGATTACCACATGTAATTGTTCGATTTTTCACGGTAAAAAAAGTGGCTGATGCCCGTAAATCAGCAGGATGGGCATTGCTTTTTATAGCAATATTATATACCACCGCCCCAGCTATCTCCGTATTTTCAAGAACGAATTTAATAGAAACGGTTAGCAATAAAAAGTATGTTGACATGCCTGATTGGTTTAAAAAATGGGAAACCACTGGCTTAATTACATTTACTGATAAAAACCAAGACCAAATAATTCAATATATAGCGAACAAAAAATTAAATGAACTTGAAGTAAATCGTGACATAATGGTTTTGGCCAATCCAGAAATAGCTAATCTTCCCAATTGGGTAATTGCATTGGTGGCAGCTGGGGGTTTAGCTGCCGCTTTGTCTACAGCAGCAGGGTTGTTACTGGTTATATCTTCCTCTGTTGCGCATGATTTAATTAAAAGGATGATCAATCCGAAAATATCGGAAAAGGGTGAATTGATTTCCGCAAGAGTTGCTGCCGTCGTAGCTGTTTGTGTCGCAGGTTATTTTGGAATCAACCCACCAGGTTTCGTTGCTGCTGTGGTCGCTTTGGCTTTTGGATTGGCAGCAGCGTCTTTCTTCCCTGCGATTATTCTTGGGATTTTTTATAAGAAAATGAATAAACAAGGAGCTATTTCTGGAATGATTGTCGGAATTCTATTAATGCTCTTTTACATGACCAAATTCAAGTTTGGTTGGTGGCTTGGAGGTAGCCAAGAGTATTGGTGGCTTGGTGTTTCTCCTGAAGGATTTGGGACCATTGCCATGGTAGCAAATTTCACAGTTTCAATCATTGTCTCAAAGTTTACTCCTGATCCACCAAAAGAGGTTCAAAAAATTGTTGAAAATATCAGAATACCAAGTGGTGCAGGAGCTGCTCATAACCATTAAGAAATAATATGTCATTACAATTAAAATCTATCGAAGATTATCATAGAGCGTATCAGAAAAGTATTAAAAATCCTTCAGAATTTTGGGATGAAATTGCAAAAAACTTTTATTGGAAAAAAAAATGGGGCCAAACATTAAGTTACGACTGGAGTATTCCTGAGACGAAATGGTTTATTGGAGGTAAATTGAACATTACAGAAAATTGTTTAGATCGCCATTTATCTACAAAAGGGAATCAAACTGCCATTATTTGGGAGCCTAATGATCCCAAGGATAGAGCGCAGCACATTAGCTACAGACAGCTCCATAGCAAAGTTTGTGCCTTTGCCAATGTTTTAAAAAACAATGGCGTAGTTAAAGGTGATCGTGTTTGTATTTACATGCCAATGATTACAGAGCTCCCAATAGCTGTACTCGCATGTGCACGAATTGGTGCTATTCATTCTGTAGTTTTTGCAGGATTTTCTTCAAGAGCATTGGCTGCAAGAATAAACGATTCTGAATGTAAGGTCTTATTAACTTCTGATGGAGGATTTAGAGGAGACAAGGTAACACCATTGAAAGACATTGCTGACGATGCCTTAAAGACTTGCCCTTCAATTAAAAAGTCAATTGTTTTCAAGAGAACTAGCCAACAAATTAAGTGGATGCCCGGTAGAGATTTATGGTGGCATGAAGAATTAGCCAAAGTAAATGACTTCTGTCCTGCAGAGGTAATGGATTCTGAAGATTTATTATTCATTTTATATACTTCTGGGTCTACCGGAAAGCCCAAAGGAATGGTCCACACATGTGGCGGTTACATGGTTTATAGTGCTTATTCTTTTTTGAATGTATTTCAGTATAAACCCAATGATATTTATTGGTGTACAGCAGATATTGGATGGATCACAGGTCATAGTTTCATTGTTTATGGTCCATTAACAACAGGAGCCACCACAGTCATGTTTGAAGGTATCCCCAGCTACCCGGACTACGGCAGATTTTGGGAAATTTGTGAGAAACATAAAGTTACGCAATTTTATACTGCTCCAACAGCAATTAGAGCATTAGCAAAACACCCGTTGTCTTTTGTAACTAGTTATGATCTGAACAGTCTAAAGATATTAGGTACGGTTGGGGAGCCCATTAATGAGGAAGCATGGCACTGGTTTAATAATAATATTGGTAAAAATAAATGTCCAATAGTTGATACTTGGTGGCAAACAGAAACAGGTGGAATAATGATTTCCTCATTAGCCGGTGTGACCAAGGATAAACCCACATTTGCAACCCTTCCCTTACCCGGAATTCAACCTCTTTTATTAAATGGCGATGGAGTAGAGATTACTCAAATTAAAGCTGAAGGAATTTTAGCAATTAAACAACCATGGCCCTCCTTAGCTAGAACCATCTATGGTGATAATGAACGCTACAAAAATATCTACTTCTCAGCCTACCCTGGTTATTATTTTCCGGGAGATGGTGCCCTGAGAGACTCAAAAGGAAATTATAGAATCACGGGAAGAGTAGATGATGTAGTAATTGTTTCTGGACATAACCTCGGCACAGCTCCTATAGAAAATGCAATTAATGAACATGAAGACATCGTTGAAAGCGCAGTAGTTGGGTTCCCTCATAATATCAAAGGAAATGCCTTACATGCATATGTAATAACCTATGATGGAATCATCCAAACTGATAAATTAATTGAAGAAATAAGAAATCTTGTAGCAAAAACAATCGGTGCAATCGCCAAACCAGATAAAATCCAATTTGTCAAAGGATTACCCAAAACTCGTTCTGGAAAAATTATGAGGAGGATATTACGAAAAATTGCCAGTGGGGATACTGACAATTTAGGTGATACTTCTACACTACTGAACCCTGAAATCGTTGATGATCTTCAAAAGGGATTCACTGAAGGTTGATAAAAAACGAAAAAGCGTATAAATGAGCACTTCTGCTTTGTCATGTTTTATTGAAATTAACTACCGCACATTTCGCATCCTTCTGGATCATCTAACGAACATTGTATCCCTTGCTGATTTTGGTCATTCTTTTTGATTGACATTGCTTTAGGTTGGGCATTTTCTTCTTTGGTTACAGTAAATTTAATGGCATCTGTAGCCGCTTTAGTTCGTAGATAGTACATCCCTGTTTTTAAACCTTTTTTCCAGGCGTAAAAATGCATAGATGTCATTTTCCCGAAGTTAGCATTCATCAAATGAATGTTCAAGCTTTGACTTTGACAAATGTAAGCCCCTCTGTCAGCAGACATGTCAATAATAGTTTTCTGAGAGATCTCCCAGACAGTCTTGTATAGCTTCTTAATTTCAACTGGAATCTCTGCTATATTCTGTATAGAACCATTTTCAGCTTTGATTTTGTTCATCATATTGTCATCCCAGAGTCCCAAACCAATCAAGTCATGCATGAGATACTTATTCGCTACAATAAACTCACCAGACAACACCCTACGGACATACATATTAGAAGTAAAGGGTTCAAAACATTCGTTATTCCCAAGTATTTGTGAAGTAGAGGCTGTAGGCATAGGTGCTACTAATAAAGAGTTTCTAACTCCATACTTTTTTACTCTCTGCTTCAGATCATACCAATCCCATCGACCTGAGTTGGGCGTAACTCCCCACATGTCAAATTGGAATATCCCTTTGGAAACCGGTGACCCTTTGTATGTTTGATATGATCCCTCGACTTGCGCAAGCTCCATAGAGGCTTCCATGGAGGCAAAATAGATGGTTTCGAAAATTTCTCTATTGATGCGCTGTGCTTCTTCAGATTCAAAAGGAAGTCGCATCATCACGAATGCATCTGCCAAACCTTGCACTCCCAAACCTATCGGTCGATGCCTCATATTTGAAGTCTTTGCTTCCTCTACTGGATAATAATTAACGTCTATTACTTTGTTGAGATTTTTGGTCGCTACTTTGGTTATTTGATAGAGTTTCTCATGATCAAAAGTTTTATCTTCTTTAACGAACTTAGAAAGAGAAATAGAGGCCAGATTACAAACAGCAACTTCATCTTTAGATGTATATTCGATAATCTCAGTACAGAGATTGCTGGACTTGATGATACCTAAATTCTTTTGATTAGACTTCCTATTCGCGTGATCCTTATACAAAATGTAAGGGGTACCAGTTTCAATCTGAGACTCTAAGATCTCAAACCATAGATCCTGAGCCTTCACTACCCTTCGAGCTTTTCCCTCGTGTTCATATTTCTCATACAACTTCTCAAATCCCTCGCCATAGTTTTCTTCTAAACCTTTCGCTTCATCAGGGCTGAAAAGTGACCAATCTCCATTCTGTTCCACCCTACGCATGAATAGGTCTGAGATCCAAACCGCATAGAACAAATCTCTAGCCCGCAACTCCTCTTTCCCGTGATTTTTCTTCAATTGCAGAAATTCAAAAATATCTGCATGCCATGGTTCCAAATAAATAGCAAAGCTTCCTTTTCTTTTACCTCCTCCTTGATCGACATACCTTGCGGTCATATCAAAATTCCTAAGCATCGGAATAATACCATTCGAAGTTCCATTAGTTCCTTTGATATATGCTCCAGTTGCTCTTACATTATGAATACTCAAGCCGATACCTCCAGCAGATTGTGATATTTTTGCACACTGTTTTAGCGTATCATATATTCCATCAATGCTATCATCCTGCATTGTTAACAAAAAACAAGATGAAAGTTGTGGCTTTGGAGTTCCAGCATTAAATAAAGTGGGTGTGGCGTGCGTAAACCACTTCTCTGACATTAAATCGTAAGTCTCTATGGCTGCTTGTATATCTTCTCCGTGGATACCTACAGCTACTCGCATCAGCATATGTTGAGGCCGTTCTACAATTTTACCATTCAACCGCATTAAATAAGCCCTTTCTAGGGTTTTGTATCCAAAAAAATCATAATTAAAGTCACGCTCATAGTTTATTGCCTCGTCTAATTTTTTCGCATTTCTTTTAATTACTCCATACGTCACCGAAGAGAGTAAAGGTGCATTTTCTCCCGTTTTCTCATCTACATATGTATACATATGTTTCATCGTATTAGAGAAGGAGCCTGAAGTTACTTTATGCAAATTAGAGATTGCTATTCTCGCAGCTAGTTTGGCAAAGTCTGGGTGCCTTGTAGTCATAGATGCTGCAATTTCCGCTGCTAGGTCATCTAATTGAACAGTGCTAACTCCATCATAGAGGCCGTCTATGACTTTTTGGGCAATTTTAACTGGCTCTACAAAATCTCTATTGAGTCCTGTACATAGCTTCTCAATTCTCGCAGTGATCTTATCAAACTTAACTGATTCTCTCCGGCCGTCTCTCTTAAGTACTAGCATGATTAATTTCCTAATATCACATTTATATTAAAAGTCGTGGTCAAGACTGAACTTATCATTGTCATTTTCAGAATTCAAAACACCTGCTTTTTGATATTCTCCAACTCTTTTTTCAAAAAAGTTCGTTTTCCCTTGGAGAGAAATCATCTCCATGAAATCGAATGGATTAGTCGAATGGTACATTTTGGAACAGTTCAACTCCGTTAAAAGCCGGTCTGCAACAAATTCTATATATTGACACATCAACTCTGCATTCATTCCGATTAATCTAACTGGCAGCGCATCTGTTACAAATTCCTTTTCGATATTTACAGCATCCGAAATGATGGTTTGAATTGCATCTTCACTCAGTTTATTGTTTAGGTGATTGTTATATAGCAAACAAGCAAAATCGCAATGTAATCCTTCATCTCTGGAGATCAACTCATTTGAAAAAGTTAAACCCGGCATCAAACCCCTTTTTTTCAACCAAAATATAGAACAAAAGCTTCCTGAAAAAAAGATGCCTTCAACGGCAGCAAAAGCAACCAATCTTTCCGCAAAATTACCCTCATCAATCCATCTCAGTGCCCAATCTCCCTTTTTCTTTACACAATCCATAGTTTCTAATGCGTTGAAAAGTCCATCCTTTTCTTTGACATCCTTAACATATGTGTCTATCAATAGTGAATAGGTTTCAGAATGAATATTCTCAATGGCAATCTGAAACCCATAAAAGAATTTTGCTTCAGTATATTGTACCTCTGAAACAAAATTTTCTGCTAAGTTTTCATTAACAATACCGTCGCTTGCTGCAAAAAAAGCCAAAACATGCTTAATAAAATGTTTCTCATCTCTCGTTAAGGTGGCCCAATCTTTTAGGTCTTGCCCTAAATCTATCTCTTCGGCTGTCCAAAAACTTGCTTCTGCTTTCTTATAATAACTCCAAATATCATCATGCTCAATCGGGAAAAGCACAAATCTATTGTTGTTCTCTTTTAAAATTGGTTCACTTTTTAATTCTACTTCTTCTAGGTTACTCATTACTTATTGCTTATTATTAGGTTACTCATTGCTTTTACTTTCAATTTATTACGACAGCAATATTATCCGCAACACTCGAATGTTTAAATACAGAGTGTTGACGTTAAAATTACGAACTTTTTAAAATTTGTGTATACAAAGTTAGTCGTGTAAACAAAAGTATTGTGGTGATTTACTTTATCTAACTCAGTATACAAATCTGTCCAAATCATACCTAAAAAACAAATCTATTTCAATGGAGTGTAAAAGGTAAAAAATACTGTGGATAAGTACATATCCCACTGATTTAAAACTATTTAACAGTAATTAAAATAAAAAAACTTGCATCTATTTCAGCCCTCAATGATGTTAAAAAAAATAAAAAAAAAATAAAAAAAATTATCCACAACTTATATGAATTATTGTAGTGCCAAAGCTTTTGGGTTTTAAATCTAAAATCCTATATTTGCACTCCTTTTTAAATCTTATACAAGAATGTACGCAATAGTCGAAATTGCTGGAAAGCAATTTAAAGTAGAAAAAAATAAATTCATATATGCCCCTTTAATTGATGCTGAGGTTGGAACTTCTTTAAATTTTTCCCAGGTACTCTTAATCGAAAATAATGGAAAAGTGAGAGTAGGCACACCATCCGTAAAATCTGCTAAAGTTTCTGGGGAAGTACTAGACCATGTTACGGGAGACAAAGTTATCGTTTTCAAAAAGAAGCGACGCAAGGGCTACCGTATAAAAAATGGACATCGACAACGGTTTACAAAAATATTGATAGGAGATATAAAATAATTATCAAAAATGGCACATAAAAAAGGAGCAGGCAGTTCGAACAACGGTAGAGAATCTGAAAGTAAACGATTAGGCGTTAAATTATTTGGTGGACAACAAGCTATCGCTGGAAATATTATCATCCGTCAACGTGGAACCAAATATCATCCTGGAAATAATGTTGGAATGGGTAAAGATCATACATTGTTTGCGCTTACTGATGGAATAGTAGAGTTTAAAAAAGGAAGGCAAAAGAGATCTTATGTCCATATTGAATCCGTAAATTAAATCTTCTAGATTAAGTTAAGGGAAGTGATATTGGATAAACATTATTATTGTGCTTTAAAAATAATTTAAATGTTCCTCATAGCTTTTATTGGTCAACCGGACAAAAAAGCGGCCTCTTTAAATTGATCAAGAAACATCTTCTTGACATTTCCCACCTTTGAAATTGTCCCTATTCCTCATTCAAATTGATAACTCAGATGTTCTACTGGATTCATATGCAACAGATTTTGCTAAATTATTTCCCGCATTGATTGTACTTGCTAACCTTTATGACTTTTGTCTAAACATCATTAAAAAAAAATCCTTTTACCAGTTCTTTATCAGGATAAATAGCCCTTTTCTTTTTATAATCATCTAATCAAGAAATTAATACTTACATCTATTATTCCAACTTTGACTCATAAGTTTTACTCTAATTGGTATCATTTCGGTATTATTTCCAGAATGACATACTTTTTGAATAATACTTTTATTCCCTCTTCTGGACATTAAATAGTTTTTAAATGTGGGATGTAGCACCTATTTCCAATTGATATTTAGTTTTTCATCCTTATTTAAATGAATTGAAGAATTCAGCTCCAATCTGAAGGGTGATAGTTAAAAATAGTTTACTTAAGGAAATATTTTTTTTTATTTTCAATATCCCAATATGCCACAGTGCTCATCTATGATAAATAACATAGGCAGATCCTTTAAAATAAAATCTACATTCTATTTAATTTATGATACTACATTGAAACTTTAAATAACTTTGATCTGTCACTAAACCATTAAAATTATATGCTCATTTACAATATAACATTCAATGTAGAAACTCAAATCGAATCTGAATGGCTAGAGTGGATGAAAAAGGTATGTATAGTAGAAATTCTTAAAACTAAATACTTTAGTGAGCATCGTATATTCAGACTAATTAACGAACATCCTGATACATCGGGAACTACTTATGCGGTTCAATTTACAGCCATGAATATTACTGATGTTCAAAAATACTTGACCAATCAAGGCGCAGTACTTCAAAACAAGCTGATAGCTAAGTTTGGTCAAAAAGTATTGTTATTCATGACACTTTTAGAAGAAGTTTAAAAATCTATATTACAATTAATCCATTCATTTCCAAAGTTAGTAGGATAGTATTTCTTATAAAATTTAATTGCACTCTCGTTCCAATCGAGAACCTGCCACATCATTCCTGTACATTGTGTAGCTTTTGCTGTTTTTAGGACCTCATCGAATAGCATTTTGCCAATCCCTTGCCTTCTCAAAGACTCTTTTACCACAAGATCTTCCAAATAAAGCCGCCTTCCCTTCCAGGTGGAATACCGCGTATAATAAATAGCTGTTCCGACAATAAAATCTTCATTGACTGCAACATAAAAATCAAAAATAGGGGATTCACCAAAACCGTCCACTTCCATTTGAGAGACACTATTTTCAACTTCATCTTGTGCTTTTTCAAAAATAGCCAGTTCTTTGATGAGGTCTAAAACCTGAACTAAATCTTTTTTGAGGCCTTTCCTGATCGAAATCATAGAGTTAAAATTAAAAAAAAATCAACTCAAATTAAGAATATCAATATATAAGCCAATTTATTTTTCAATAAAATCAAATCCCAAATAGGAATGTAATACAGAAGGCATTTTAATACCCTTAATGGTTTGATTATTTTCAAGTATCGCAGCTAAAATACGGGGTATAGCCAATGCACTACCATTTAATGTATGTGCAAGTTTCTTATCCCCCTTTTTTGTTTTATATCTCAGCCTCAGACGATTTGCCTGGTAATTTTCAAAATTTGAAATCGAACTGACCTCTAACCATTTTTTTTGAGCTCCAGAATAAACTTCAAAATCATAAGTAATCGCGGCTGTAAACCCTAAATCCTTACCACAAAGCCTTAACATGCGATAAGGTAATTCCAATGAATCTATAATATCTTCTACATACTGCTTCATTTCTTCAAGAACGTCATAAGAGTTTTCTGGTGTTGAGATCTGAATTACTTCTACTTTATCAAACTGATGAAGTCTATTGAGACCCCGCACATCAGCACCCCATGAACCAGCCTCTCTTCTAAAACAAGGGGTATAACCAATAATTTTAATAGGAAAATCATCTTCAGCTAATAGCGTGTCTCTGTAAATATTAGTAAGTGGTACTTCTGCTGTTGGAATCAAGTATAGATTAGAATCAGATAAATGATACATTTGCCCTTCTTTATCAGGCAATTGACCCGTTGCTAAACCTGAGCTCTCGTTGACTAAAATGGGTGGTTGAACCTCTTGATATTCTGCGGCAATCCCTTTGTCTAAAAAATAATTAATCAGTCCCCTGACCAATCGAGCGCCTTGTGCCTTATAAAAAGGGAAACCTGCTCCTGTAATTTTATTTCCTAAATTAAAATCAACCAATCCATAATCTTTAATCAACTCCCAATGCGGTTGGTTGTCTTTATCTAATTGGGGTAATTCTCCTTTTTGAAAGAGCAATTCATTGTCGTCCTCGCTTTGACCAGCAACTACCTTTACATTTGGAATATTCGGTAATTCATATAATTTATCTCGCAATACTTTCTCAATACCTTGCAATTTATTGGATAAATTTTTGCCAAGATCTTTAATTTCAGATGTTTCTAATTTTATTTTTTTAACCTCTTCTCTATCCCCACCCTTTATCAAAATACCTATTTTCTTGGACAGTTCATTGGAACGGTTTAATGTCTCATCCAGTGCTATTTGAACCTCCTTACGTTGATTATCTAATTCAATAATCTCCTTTAAACGCTGCTCAACCCCCAAAAATCCTCTTTTATTAAGGCCTGCAACAAATTGTTGAAAATTTTCTTTGATCTCACGAACTATAAGCATTTCCTTGATTTACTCAAATAAGCTACAAAGAAAACCTTATTTGCCAATTAAAACGAAAATAAACAAACTCAATCTTGTACATCCATAAAAAAACCTTAATATTTGTATATATTCACAGCTTCTTATATAATTGCAATTCTAATCAAAACAATCTGACCACAAACTATTCTAGGCAGATCAAATCTTAATACATCGAGACTATTTATAGCCACTGATTACTTTTTATGCACACATTAGATGAATTAACCATTCGGTTACTTTCTGAGTTAGTAGAAATCGCCGAAGGACTTGGCCTGAAAAATGCCAAAAAAGAGTCGAAACAAGATCTTATTTACAAAATTTTAGATATCCAAGCTACTCTTCCTGATAGCGAGATACGCCAGCCCAATGTTAAAAAAGAAATTAAAACGACTTCTAAAACGGGTCCTCGAAATCCCAATAGCAATAAAAAAAGTGATCCAAAAGAACCTTCTAGCCCTCCGGAAAAAAAAGATGGAACATCAAAACTTTTGGCATCACTCGATCTTAATCTGAAGAGCAGTGACAAAAAAGAAAACCAACTTTCTACTACCAATGTCCGCGCAGGAAAAGTAAAAACAAGAGATCAAAAGCCTTTAAATCAAGAAAAGAACGATAAAAAACCTGAAAAAAAGGAAAAAAATGAACGAGATATGGCCAGAGATGAAGCTCGCGCCAAAAAAGAAGAATATCTTAAAAACATTAAAGATTTTGAGGGCATTATTGAAAACGAGGGTGTTCTTGAAATCCTTCAAGATGGTTATGGCTTTTTAAGATCTAGTGATTATAATTATTTAGCCTCACCAGATGACATTTATGTATCTCCCTCACAAATTAAACTTTTTGGCCTAAAAACAGGAGATACAGTCAAAGGCGAGATTAGACCCCCTAAGGACGGTGAAAAATATTTCGCACTTTTAAAAGTGTCCTCAGTTAATGGTAAGACGACTGAAGAAATACGAGATCGTGTTGCTTTTGAGTACTTGACTCCACTTTTCCCACAAAAAAAGCTCAATTTAAGCACAAATTCTGATAATTATTCGACCAGAATCCTCGACCTATTTGCCCCCATAGGAAAAGGTCAACGAGGCATGATCGTCGCTCAACCGAAAACGGGAAAAACCGTATTACTCAAAAATGTAGCCAATGCAATCGCCGAAAATCATCCAGAATGCTTTCTAATAATACTGCTTATTGACGAGCGACCAGAAGAAGTGACCGATATGGCTCGCTCCGTAAAAGCAGAAGTTATCGCTTCTACTTTCGATGAACAAGCTGAACGACACGTTAAAGTGGCCTCCATGGTATTAGAAAAAGCAAAAAGAATGGTAGAATGCGGCCATGATGTCGTGATTTTGCTTGACTCATTAACTCGATTAGCCCGAGCCTATAATACTGTAGTTCCTTCTTCGGGAAAGATTCTATCAGGTGGGGTTGACGCCAATGCATTACACAAACCAAAAAGATTTTTTGGAGCCGCCCGAAATGTTGAAAATGGAGGTTCACTAACCATTATAGCTACTGCTTTAATTGATACTGGATCTAAGATGGATGAGGTTATTTTTGAAGAATTCAAGGGAACGGGTAATATGGAACTCGTTTTAGATAGAAAGTTATCTAATAAGCGAGTTTACCCTGCCATTGACGTCCCTGGTTCTGGAACCAGAAGAGAAGATCTCTTAATGGATAAGGAAGAACTTAGTCGTGTTTGGATTTTACGTAAATTCATGAGTGACATGACCAGTCCCGAGGCAATGGAGTTCTTGTTAAGTCGTATGAAAGGGACTCGTAACAATGATGAATTTCTGGTTTCAATGAATGGCTAGTGTTAATCTTTATAATCAAGAGGGTTTTTATTTACCCTCGACATAATCTTTTAAATAACTATATTTATCAGATAACCGACCCTTCTCTGCCACTGTTGCCTTAGATATCATACCAAATGTATCGTTACCTAGTAAGTAGGGTAGTACATTGGAACTAAGCTCCTTGCCAAAACTTTCGGAAGCATCTCTTGCCAGTTCACAAGGTAAGTTATCTATGGCCATGACCGTTATATTGCCCTCATCAGTTAAAGGTAATTCTGCGACATCTTCACTTGGATTATAATCATAAATGGGCTCATCAATTGTCGATGAGCGTAATGTAGAAGGAATGGACCCTTTAATATCACAGGTAATATCTGCAATGATTCTGATTTTAAAGTTGTTTTTTAAAATGTCCTCCCGCTCAAATAAAACCGGAGCCTTAGGATCCCAATAGGCCCCTGCAATCAATACATCGGCCACTTTTGCATATTTTAAAAAATCACCTTCATAATTTTCAGGTGAAGCATAAAAAGAAGATCTTACGAATGATTCCCCAGACTTATGTTTGCAATAATCTCTGGAGTTAAGTTGGCAAAATACAGGAACATCAAAAATACGCTCTATAAAAGCGGCAGGAGACACCATTTTTATATTCATCGCCAACAAAACTTCCATAGCACCTTTTGATACTCGCCCACCCCCTGTTACAACAATTTTAATAGAAGGTAACTTCACTTTTGGAAATTCAGTCTTTAAATCTTCAAAATCAAAACAATCATGGACACGTTTTATAGAGAACAACCTGTACCTCTCTCCATAAGTCCATATAGCGTTATAAGCCCCTACGATTCCCGCCCATCTTCCAAAGGCCACAATTCTATGGCCCTGCTTATTTATCAGTGCCTCATAATCGATTAGACGAATATTTTTTTCTAAAACCGCACATAATAAATTTCGGTTATATGGTTGCTTTTTAATCGTATGAGAAAAAAATAAATACGTTTTATCACCAATTAATGAAGAAATAGGTACTTCTTTAACACCCATTAAAATATCACAATCTATGACAGAGGAGACAATCTCAATACCCCGCTTTCGATAATCTTCATCAGGATAACACCGAGCGATACTACTTTCAACTTTTATTTTTACCCCTGGGAAATCTTTATCAATCTGGGCAGCTTGCTCAGGTGTTAAAGGAACCCGATGATCCACTGGTAATTTTTCTTCCCTTATAATTCCTATTTGTATCATGGAGCCTGACTCACTATTATCATGAAAATAAAAGTCTAAAAAGAATTAATCTATTATCAAATTAAAACTATTTCTTAGCCTTTTTATCGGAAATATTTTGATCAGTCAACTTCTTATCCTTGACATTTTCATTTAGAAACTGATTAATTTCATCAATATTTAAACTAGACTTAATATTACCTAATTTATCAATCTTCAACTCAAACCCTTTTAATTTTTCATGAACTTGAGGTTGCTGATGCTCTTTTAATTTTCGCTTTTTCTTCATAATAAACTTGTTTTGATGTAATCAAATTGTTCCGTAGCATTTCGAATCCGCTTTGATATTTCAAAAGGTCCCAAAATTTCAATAATTTTCATTAAATCTGGTCCAGATCCTTCTCCCGTAATAGATACTCTCAACAACTGAAGAACCTTACCTGGATTAATTTGGATCGAGGCCATAGTCCTTTGAAATAATTCCCGTGCCTCATCTCCAGTTATTTCAGTTAAGACATCCAATTTATTGGCATAGACATTCAATGCATTTTTGCTTTTCTCATTCCATTTTTTATTAATTACTTTTTGGTCATATAACTGCGGTTTATGGAAAATAAATTGGGATACACTGGCAAATTCTCTGGGAAATGTTACCCTTTGAACAAATAATTCTACAATCTGTTTACCTAGTTGAGGAGAACACTCAATACTATATTCATCATATAAATCTTTTATTACGACCTGGGCCAAACTTTCGAACTTTATAGTTTTTAAATAATATTGATTAAACCATTTCGCTTTTTCAAAATCAAAATTTGTACCTGACTTACCTATGCGTTCGATAGAAAAATTTTTAATAAGTCCATTTAAATCAAAAATTTCTTGATCTCCTCCCGGATTCCAACCCAATAAGGAAAGAAAATTGACAACGGCATTTGAGGAAAATCCCATTTCCCTAAACCCTTGAAAAATTTCTCCCGAACTGGGGTCGGTCCAATTAAGCGGGAATATAGGAAACCCTCCCTTATCTGCTGCTCTCTTACTTAGCTTGCCTTTACCATCTGGTTTCATAATTAATGGCAAATGTGCATAATCTGGCATATTTGATTCCCAATTAAAAGCTTCATATAAAAGTACATGCAGCGGAGCTGATGGAAGCCACTCCTCTCCACGAATGACATGTGTAATTTTCATGAGATAATCATCTATGACATTGGCCAAGTGATATGTAGCGAGTCCATCAGATTTTAAAATTACCTTATCATCTAATGTTGAGGAGTGAACCAATACCCATCCTCTTACCAAATCATAGAATCTGATCTCTCTTTTATCTGGCATTTTAAACCGTACCACATAAGGTACCCCTGCTTCTAATTTTGCATTAACTTCATCTTTTGATAAAGTCAATGAATTGGTCATGGTCTTACGTGAAGCAGAGTTATAATTAAGATTTAATACTCCAGCCCTTTTTAACTTTTCACGCATTTGATCAATTTCATCGGGAGTGTCAAAAGCATAATAAGCCTTCCCTTCGTCAATCAACTGCTGTGTATAATCCATGTAAATAGTTTTTCTTTCGGATTGTCGGTATGGGCCATAATCACCTCCAATATCCGGACCTTCCTCTGGATTTATATTGCACCATGAGAGCGTTTCTTTGATATAAGACTCCGCTCCAGCTACAAATCGCGCTTGATCAGTATCTTCTATCCTTAAAATAAATGTACCTCCCATTTTTTTTGCATAGAGATAATTAAAAATGGCTGTTCGCACACCTCCTATATGCAATCCTCCTGTTGGACTAGGTGCAAATCTTACCCTTACTTGACTCATATGTAGTGATTATTTTATATCATTCAATGTACTGAGGCAATGCATGAAATCTCTATATTACAATTTTTTGGCAATTTTGATACTTCAATAGTTTCTCGAGCAGGAAAATTTTTAATGAAATATTTATCATAAATTTGATTGATTTTAGTAAAGTCATTCATATTCTTGATAAAAATACTAGTTTTAATAATTTTGGAAAAATCAGTCGAAGCCTCCTTTAGTATTGAACCAATATTTTCCATAACCTGGGTAGTTTCTGACTCAATACTCCCTGTCATTAATTCTTCCGTGCCGGGAATAATGGCTATTTGGCCCGAAATGTACAGTAAGCCGTTCACCAATACAGCCTGACTGTATGGCCCAATGGGGTCTGGTGCATTTTTTGAGTAAATTATTTCCATAATAATTTATTTAATTTATTATTGTTTTTTTGAAACCTAAATATAACGATCCCTAATTAGCTAAGGTTCAAATGAATTAGAAATTTTATTGGTAAATAAACGTCAAAGTATCTGTAGAGCTCATGATTTACAAAAGTATCACTTATTGGATTGCAAAAATTTAGAGTCAGATTAAGTTTAAAATAAGTAAAAGATAATATCAAGTTAAATTCTTAGTGTTTGTTCAATCTTAGGAATCAGATTTGAAACTGCCCATCTTGACTACTCAAAGTTTTGACAATTCTGCTCCTTTAACTAAACTTAATATTACCTGGTTTGAAAAACTTTCAAAATATCAAACCCTCACTAAGTATAAAACCGAATCAATAAATAAGATACTAATTGATTTGATAAGGAAAATAATTTCTGACCAGAAAAGTTCTGGAAAAACGAATAATAAAAATCAAAATTATTTCTCTATTAAAAATTTTCATGTACTTCAATTACTAATTATATGTAAAATTAAACTGATAAGTTTAAAATTGGTAAACTATCAGTATAGAAACCTTAAGATATATTTATATTAACTTTCTCTTAACAGCACACTTTTTTATAAAACGAATGAACAATAGAGTTTGTGAATACCAAATCTCTAAGAGTTCTTAGACCTTCCTCATTGAGAATTTTGGAGATTTTCTTCAACCAATGGGATCACACTTTTTTCTCACATTTAAAAATACAATTGATTAAATACTGTTGGTAATCATTAACTCTGATGCCCAAGTTTTGGTATTTATATCTAATACTGAAAACTTATTAATAATGAATACTTTGTCGCTTTCCGGCAAATAAGAATAGAATTTACATCATTCGGTGCCCCATGTTAGCTAGCGTCTGTACCAAATATAAATGCTCCCATTTAACTAATTGGCCCCAATATCCTTTCCCAAGTCTCTAGCCTTATCTTGTTTTTAAAAACCTCAATCCCTTTTAATCAATGCAAGACCTGAGCTATCATATACTCTGTATCGAGTTTGCTTAAGCTTTTGATTAGCACTCGAAGGGTATATTTGTTACCAATGCAAGCTTATAATTCCACACTCTGAATTACTTCGATTGAGTGTAATAAATTTTAACCGTAACCGATCCCTTTTTAACAAGTGATTGATTAAGAGTTAATCTATCGTCCGAAATCATAACTAATTTTTCAAAAGGATCCTCTCCATAAAAAGTCTTTCTAATATATTGATCCTCTAAGGCCAAGGTAATTATAGGATTATAATTTAATTCAGATATTTTAGAAACAAGAGGTGATAAAGCCCCTGCTCCAGCGATAAAGCTCTCTTCACTAAGTATAAAATCATTGGCAGCCTGATTGAAAGTTGAAACATAATCTAAATTGCCCTGAGTAACCAGGTTGAGGGAAGCAAATACATTCCCATCTATACCGCCATGCGCATTAAAAGTGTAAAAATTTACATCTAATATTGGATCTATCGATGCCGCGGTCAAGCCAACTTCTAACTCCACACTATTCAGAATAAAGTTGTCCAGTTGATTCAAAAAAAGCATTACCTCAGAAAAATCTAGCATCGTAAACAAGCCTTGTAAAGGGTTGATTATACTATACTCATCAGCTAATTGTAAGCTGTCAAGATTTGAAACTCCTGCCAAATCAGTATTAGATTTGTCTCTTCCCAGCTGAGTAAAATGAATGCCATTAAATCTGAGTTGAGTAACGAACAAAGAGTCGTTAGGATCTTTTGAATAGATAAGTATTTTGGTATCCTCAGAAGCCAAATTAAAGGACAGCAAAGCCTCATTTTCAGCTGCTGGTAAAAATGCAAACTCACTGCGAAATCCGTATTGATCACTCTGCTCTAGACCCTTCAATTTTCCGTATAAATAATATCCCAAATCCATTCCAGAGAAAGTCAACACACTATCAGATTTAAGAACAGTTTTTGCTACATTTTGGATAGCTTTATCTACCATTAATTTTTTGGCGGCTAGATAGACCGCTTCTGAAAAAAGGGAATCACGCAATAACAAAAGGTCCATATTAAAAAATGCTGAGTTATTTTCCATAAGCTGGTCCTGGATTTTCAAATTAAAAACAACTGAATCTAGCGATAAAGTATCAGCTATAATTGCGCCCGAATCGTATTGAATTTCAAAATACGCCTCAGCTGACAATAACCCCAGAAGTGGATCTTCATAATCACCAACTAAAATATAATCGGAATCATCTGTCCTTAAACTATCAATAAAAATTTCGCTCGTGGGTATGGTAAATTCAGCATAACTTGTATTGGTAACACCTTTCAAATTGACATTAATAGTTTTTTCATCTTGGTCGCAGGAAGAAATAAGCACTAAGATTAATCCTACAATTACAGAGTTCCTCTTATCCAATAAGCTCATTGTACAATTTGTAATAAGATTCCTCGAAATTTTCATCTTGCTTAATGTCACTGATGTCATTCCCCTCTGAAAGGGATTTTATCAGTGCTTTAAAACTCGCTGATACTTGCCCATCCGCATTACTTGTGGCATCAGCGTACTGCATACCTATCTTGATGAAACCTTCAAAATTTGCTGTTTTTAAAAGATCTAACATGCCGTCCTCTATATCTATCATTTTAACTTTTTCCAGTAAGTCATCTCCAAACACATGATTAAATTTAGTATCATGCACAGTAAATACTGTTTTTGCATTTTGAAAAATTGGATCATTTTTATAGGTAGTCTTAACATACAAAGGAATCAAACTCGTCATCCAATCATTGCAATGAATTACATCCGGAGCCCATCCTAATTTTTTAACTGTCTCTAAGACACCTTTGCAGAAAAATATTGCGCGCTCATCGTTATCCTTATAAAAATTATCTTCCTTATCATAAAAAACTGCCTTTCTGTGAAAATAATCTTCATTATCTATAAAATAAACCTGTAATTTAGCATTTGGTATAGAAGCGACTTTGATCACCAACGGTTTTTCTTCGTCTCCAATAGAAATATTTATTCCAGACAGTCGAACCACTTCATGCAATCTATTTTTCCTTTCATTTATCAAACCAAACCTAGGAACAAGAATTCTAATTTCCATTCCTTTTTCTAACATTGCTTGTGGCAAGCTCCTAACGAAATCGGCTACCTCAGATGTCTTAAGGAAAGGATTAATTTCACTCGCAACATATAAGATTTTAAAATTTGACATAACAAATATATTTTATACTATTTTACTTAAAAGAGTGTAAAATTAGGATATTTTTACGTCATTATTAATTAATTCTTTGTCAAAAACCATAATAGACTTTTCAACTCCTTTTATGTATAACATAAATGAATTAACATCTCTTGAAGAGGAATTGTCAAAAGCCTCTAAAAAAGGAATGAAAATAGGACTAGTCCCCACAATGGGTGCTTTACACGATGGGCATTTGGAATTAATCAAACAAGCTCGTACGCATACCGAGTACGTCATCGTGAGTATTTTTATAAACCCTTTACAGTTTAATCAAACTGATGATTTTCTAAATTATCCTTCCAATCCCTTAAAGGATTTGAATAAACTCAAAAATGCAGGAGTAGATCTGCTGTTTAGTCCAGATACAAAACTAATTTATCCTAAAAATCCAACTGTAAAAATTGATTTCGGAAGTATCACAAAAAATCTTGAAGGTGCCTTTAGATATGGTCATTTTGAAGGAGTTGGAATAATAGTCATGAAACTCTTCAATCTAATAAAACCAAATGTTGCCTTTTTTGGTCTAAAAGATTTACAGCAATACGTTTTTATAAAAAATCTTATCAAAGAATTTTCATACCCCATAAAGTTAATAGGAGTACCTACAGTAAGAGAGGAAAATGGTCTAGCTTTATCATCTAGAAATGCACATCTATCTCCATCTGGCTTCGCTATTGCCTCTCAAATTTATAAGGGCTTGATTTGGGCAAAAAATAATTTTAAAAGCCTTCAATCCTCAGAAGTATTAATACTAAAACTGAAAAAATTTTACCAAAAACAAAAGGGGTTATCCATTGAATATTGTGAAATATTAAATTCTAGTACATTCAAGCCAATAAAATCGTTAAAAGGAAAAGGGAGAATAACACTATGTGTTGCAGCATACGTTGAAGGTGTAAGACTAATTGATAACATATTTTTACAGGAATAGTATTTAAAATATGACTTTTGATACTTTCAAATATCAGGTGGGCGATATCCTATTATTAGTTACAGCAAAACAAAAGTAATGTCCAACCTTAACCAATTTTGGCAAAAATAAATTTATTTGATGAGAAAACTAATCTCTTTCTTAAAACTCTCTCTTCCGCTTTTATTGGGATTATCATTACTTTTCAATGAATTTAAAAATATTCAATTAGATGATTTCTTATTTAAGTTAAATCAGACACGTTATGGATGGGTCATTGGATCCATAATATTGTCCTTGTTAGCATATGTAGCAAGGGCATATCGATGGCAAATTTTACTTAAGGCTGCAGATCAAAAAGTCAGCACATTTAGATTAATTTTGGCAGTATATGTAGGCTACCTGGCAAACCTCGTCTTCCCAAGATTGGGAGAATTAATACGCTGTGTGGTTTTAAAAAAAACCAATCAAATACCTGTTAGTCTCAGTATTGGAACCGTGTTAACTGAACGTATTGTCGATAGCTTATTTTTGCTCTTTTTTCTAGCCATCGGCCTATTCTCAGAATTTGATTTGTTTGTTATCTATTTTAAGAACATTTTCAATAACTTCCACATACCCCTACATGGTGTGCTTTATAGTATGCTTACGATTTTAACCACTTTTACTGTGGTTGCTATCCTGATTTTAAGGTATAATGCCCCTTTATTCCAGCGTATCAAAAAAATATTCTTGGAAGTAATCAAAGGTGTGTTGACAATCACAGCCATTCAGAGCAAATATCCTTTTCTAATAGCTACATTAGTGATGTGGCTTACCTATTTTTTTATGTCCTACATGATGTTTTTCACATTAGAGGAAACCTCAAGCCTCTCTTTAATTACGGGATTCATGCTTTTAGTGAGTGGAGGCATTGCTTTAACTCTACCAGTTCAAGGAGGTATTGGCACTTATCATGCCATGATTACGATGATGTTGGGTTTGTACGGTATTGAAAACTCTACAGGTCTTTTTCTAGCAACATTGCTACACAGCTCCCAAATTTTATCTATAATTATTTTTGGTGGTGCCTCTTTAATGATAACTTTAAGTATTGAAAAAAACAATATAAATGACCTCAAATAAAATAAAGAATCTACCCGAGGCAAAAAATGCTGTCATGGCATGGAAAAATAAAAGACAATGTGTGGTCTTCACCAATGGTTGTTTTGACATACTACATCTAGGCCATATTGATTATTTGGAGAAAGCTAAACTAAAAGGAGACAAATTAATCATTGGGCTGAATTCGGATAACTCAGTAAAAAAATTAAAAGGGAATCAAAGACCCATCAATTCAATAATTACAAGATCAAAAATGTTAGCCGCACTTGAATTCGTTGATATGGTCATTGAGTTTGATGAGGATACCCCTTTGACACTCATTGAGAGTTTACTACCAGATATTTTAGTAAAAGGTGGGGATTACACCAAAGAAAATGTTGTGGGTGCTGATAGTGTATTAACTACAGGAGGAACGGTCGAAATCATTGAATTCACAGAGGGATACTCTACAACTAAATTAATTGATCAACTTAAAACTTAACAGATGCTATTTTTAATAATTATCGGTTTCATGATTGCTAGTTGGATATTTAGTATTAGACTCAAAAATAAATTCAAAAAATACGGTCAAATCTCTTTATCAAGTAATTTATCGGGAAAAGAAATTGCCCAATTAATGCTAAGAGACAACGGCATATCAGATGTTCAGATACTATCTGTGGAGGGACAACTTACAGACCACTATAATCCTGATCAAAAAACAGTTAACCTGAGTACTGATGTGTTTCATGGACGATCTGCTGTAGCGGCTGCTGTAGCGGCACACGAGTGTGGTCATGCCGTGCAACACCTAGCCGGCTACAAATATCTCAACTTGAGATCTGCTTTAGTTCCCATTCAAAACGTAAGTGCCAAGGTTATTAACTTTATCTTTATTTTTATGTTCTTTGGGAGCATGTTTATGAATAATGTATTTTCTATGGAATCTAGTATTCTGATCATTATAGCATGTTATACCATTTTCACCTTATTCGCATTTTTAACCCTTCCTGTCGAATATGATGCAAGCAAAAGAGCACTAGCCTGGATCAAAAGCCGAAATATTGTTAACTATTCAGAACACGAGATAGCAAAAGATGCCTTGAATACCGCTGCACAGACCTATTTAATTGCAGCACTAAGTTCATTGGCCACCTTATTATACTGGATAATGGTTTATCTTGGTGGAAGTCGTGATTGAAATATGTTGATCAAAACTTCTTTGAATTCAGTTAAGTATGCTAAATAACAAATCTTATCTTCAGTGCGTGGTTCAAATTAAATTCGACGAAAGCAACAAAGAGTACGAGCAGCAGCCGAAGATTTTGCTTTAAATAAATTACTGCCTGGAGTAATTGTAAGAGGATATCAACAAACTTTTCCAACTATTCAAAAAGTAAAGCTCGGCCATTTCGCTTTTCCTGAATGATGATACATATCAAGTAAGACATTGGTGATCTAGATACTAATACCTCTCTTTTGGCCCCAAAAGGAAAAATGTAAAATTGGGACTTCATTGAAGACATCATTGTCATTATGTAATTCTTTAATTTATTAAGAAGCTGAGAACGTTAAAAAATGAAATGCAAAAGGGGGATAAATGATCCCCGCATCTAAAGGCAAAGCCCTAGAAGATTTTCCCTATCCTCATTTGAAGCTGTTTCAAACACTCCCCTGTAAACAGAACTAAGACATTAACGGTAATCATTATCTTACAAACAGCACCAAAAATTAGATTTCAAATGAGTAAGCAGCTACCTATTATTTATTTATAACCATAATTAACCTCTTTAAACAATACCAAGGATAATACAACCATTTTAGAAAAATTGAATAAATGATTTTCAGGTAAGAAAAAAAAGACAAGATGACATTTTTGGTACCAATAGACTTCTTTAACAATTCATAATGTAATTGCCATCTAATATAGGAAAGGAGAATAGGCTATAAAAGTTAAAATTTAAGTTTACATTAAACTCCTTAAATAGCTGTCTTAAGCATAACCGCTCAAATAGCAAGTTTTGGCGGCCAAAACCATGGGAATACCACTAGAAAGACAAAAGAAAATTAAAGTGATTACATAACTAATCCTTAATTTTCTTAACTCCTTCTATTTCCCTAAATATTTTTTCAAAAACTTTCGGCATTTGGTTAAGAACAAATTTGTACATTGCTCTCCTTAAATAACGTATGCCAAAAGCCTTGTTTTTTTTATTCTTAACTTTCCCAGGGGATTTTTTGCGGGGACTAAACCAATAATACCCCAATCCTATAAAGACTGTGCCGAAGCTAATAGCTAATAATCTCGAGTACCATTCCCTTTCAAATTTCTTTGAAACCTTATTCAATTCTGAACGTATGAGATCTTCATTTGAATTCAATTGAGCTCTCAAATTCTCATATTTAATAGAGTGTTTGCTCATGGATTTTTTTTATAACTAGATTCGATGATTACTCGTTCCAACCAATTTTGGATTTTCCTAAATCTGAATATCCATAAAAAAAGGATAATCATGAGTAGAAAAAATCCACTCGCAATGAAATATCCCCAATAAGCACTCATTAAGAATTCGTTCAAAACAACTGCTAGACCCAGTGATAAAAAGATCAGCATTAATAGAGACAAGGTAACCAGGGTAATTAAATAAATCGAGAAGGATAAAAACGTAGAAAATTTGGAAATCAATTCAAGTTTTACCTGATCGGCTTTAATCTTAATAAGTGAAATTATTTTATCTATCAAGGAATTCACTTTTAAAACTTTAACAAAAACTAACTATTTTTCTTGACGTTTGTTCTTTATCTACACAAAAATAGGTAATATCAAACATATTAGTGATTGAGCTCTTGAATTGTTAACCAACTCATTAAACCCATACCAATCTTTAAAGCGTCCTCATCAATGTTAAAATCAGGAGTATGTACACCCGAGATGATAGATTTGGTCTCATTTCGTGTCCCTAACCTATAAAAGCAACCTTCAACATTTTGCGAATAAAAAGAAAAATCCTCTGAAGCCATCCACAAATCCAAATTTACTACATTTTCTACCCCTAGATATTCTTGGGCCGCTGATATATTTCTTTCAGTATAGGCAGGATCATTGAATAAATATGGATAGCCCTTCTCAATTCTCACTTTACATTTTGCTCCCATGGATGTAGCAATCCCCTCTGCCATATTAGTAATCAATACCAAGGCCTCTGCCCTCCATATTTCATCAAAAGTTCGAAAAGTTCCTGAAACATTGACAAAATCTGGTATCACATTGGTAGAACCTTTGCTCGATATGTCCCCAAAAGAAAGTACAGAGGGCATCTTTGGACTAGCCTTTCGGCTAATTATTTGCTGTAACGCAATCAAAATATGACTGGTGATAATGACTGGATCTACGAGTTTCTCAGGCATTGCCGCATGCCCCCCTTCTCCCTCGATTGTAAGGTAAATCTCATCAGAACTTGCCATATACTTACCAGGACGAAAACCTACTTTCCCAACTTCAATAAATGGCATGACATGCTGTCCCAATATAGCTTTAGGAATGGGATCCTTTAAAATTCCATCTTTAATTAATAAGGACGCACCTCCAGGTGCTTTCTCCTCACCAGGTTGAAAAATGAATTTAACACTCCCCTTAAACTCAGATTTTAATTGGTGTAGAATTTTAGCTACGCCAAGCAAACATGAGGTATGGACATCATGTCCACAAGCATGCATAATACCATCATATTTAGACTTATAATCTACTTTATTTTTTTCGAAAATAGGAAGTGCATCTATATCTGCCCTTAAGGCTAAATTTTTCCCTTCACTCGATCCTTCAAGCAAAAAGGTAACTCCAGTTTTAACAATTCTTTGAACATTTTCGACCCCCATTTCCCGTAATTTATTCTCAATAAAATCTGCCGTATGATACTCCTTGAAAGATAATTCAGGATGCTGGTGTAAATGTCTTCGATATGTCTTGATCTCTTCAAAAAAAGACTCAGACATTGTTTTAATAGTGTTAACTAGATTATTCATCAATTACTTTAATTGGGATTTTTTCAGCTATTACTATGGATTTAGGAAAAGTCTTTTTAATATCATTTAAAAACCTCGTAGCAGCTAGCTTTTCATAAAATGCCCCGATTTTTATTCTATAATTGGGTTGATTATAAGTCAAACTAATTGGCATCTCAGGGAAAACATCTTGGCAATAATTATGAATATTAAGGGCTTCATCTCTATTAATGTTGGAGTAGACTTGGATAACGAATCCATCTCTTACATTAAGCTTTTTATTTTGAACAACTATCAAATTACTTATACTATCAATTTCCTTGGTTATGTGCCCATATAATCTGACAGGCTCTTTCAAAATTTTTGGCGCTGATGCTAGATCTTTCACCTTGGGCAACTCCATCCTATACACAGATAAATCTTCTTTATAAGGTCTCATTACCGGTTTACTCGCTTTACAAGCCATCACGAGCATTGGAAAAAAAAAGATCAGTCTATAAGAATACATTTATTTGATTTCAAATCATCTTCTACCAATTTATACTTAATATCCTTTTTTACCATCCCATCAGTGTACTTAACAGATACTCTTGTATTTCTACTGGCTATTTTCTGAGTTTTTATCGGTGCCGTCTTCACAGCTTGCTTACCATTAGATTCTTGGTAGGACAAAGCCGATTTAGTCTCTGCTTTTGATTCTTGGTATTTCTGAGACGATTTAGATTGATTAGCCTCCTTGACCTCATGCTCATTTTGAATGGGAATTTCTGATTTTATCAATAACGACATCGTTTCTTGATTGACTTTACCAATAAAAAGTTTAAACATTTCGAAGCCCTCGAATTTGTATATGAGCAGAGGATCTTTTTGCTCATAAACAGCATTTTGAACAGATTGTTTTAGGTCATCCATATCTCTTAGATGCTCTTTCCAAAGTTGATCAATAATGGCAACCGTGATAATTTTTTCCATTTCTGAAATTACGATCAAACCACTTGAATTCACTGATTCTTGTAAATTGACACTCACACCTATTTGTTTGATCCCATCTGTAAAAGGAACCAAAATATTTTGAACTACAGCCCCTCTATTTTTTAACAACTGCTTGAGCAAAGGAAGGGTTTTGTCCACAATTACTTTATTTTTAGATATATAAGAAGCATATGCTTCATCATATAACTTTTCTGCCAATACAGCCTCGGATGTTTTCTGTAATTCTTCGACACTTATTCGAAAATCTATTCCCAAATTACTGATTGTTTGAAGCCTAAGTTCGTCTGGATTATTTACCCCCTTATTAATTTGAGCCATGTCTTCACAAAGATCATAAAGCATATTCATAATGTCGAATTGCAATCTTTCTCCATACAACGCATTTTTTCGACGTTTATAGATAACCTCTCTTTGCGAATTCATGACATCATCATATTCCAATAATCTTTTCCTAGTCGCAAAATTGTTCTCCTCGACTTTCTTTTGCGCTCGTTCGATGGACTTGGTAATCATACTGTGTTGAATTACCTCACCTTCTTTGAGACCCAACCTATCCATAATTTTGGCCATACGATCTGAGCCAAAAAGACGCATCAAGTTATCTTCAAGTGACACGAAAAATTGAGACGATCCCACATCTCCCTGTCTTCCTGAACGTCCCCGTAACTGACGATCAACACGTCTGGATTCATGTCGCTCCGTTCCAATGATTGCCAAGCCTCCTGCTGCCTTTGACTCTGGAGTTAACTTTATATCTGTACCTCTACCCGCCATATTAGTAGCAATGGTTACCGTCCCCGGTTTTCCTGCCTCTCCGACAACATCTGCCTCCTTAGCATGTTGCTTTGCATTCAATACTTGATGATTGATATTTTTCAACTTTAACATCCTACTTAGCAACTCGGATATTTCCACTGATGTAGTGCCTACCAATACGGGTCTTCCTAAAGCAGTCAATTCGGTTACTTCCTCAACGACTGCATTAAACTTTTCACGAATAGTTTTATAAACCTTATCCTCCATATCCTTCCGAACAATAGGCCTGTTGGTAGGACAAACGACCACATCCAGTTTATAAATATCCCAAAATTCTCCGGCTTCCGTCTCAGCGGTACCCGTCATCCCAGCAAGCTTATGGTACATTCTAAAATAATTTTGCAAAGTAATAGTAGCATAGGTCTGAGTAGCATCTTCTACCTTAACATTTTCCTTTGCCTCTATAGCTTGATGCAATCCATCAGCATACCTCCGACCTTCCATTACTCGACCTGTTTGCTCATCAACAATTTTCACTTTCGAATCTACAACGATGTATTCGGTATCTTTTTCATAAAGACAATAAGCCCTCAAAAGTTGATTGACCGAATGAATACGTTGAGACTTGATGTTGTAATCTTGAATAATGGTATCCTTCGCTTTCAATTTCTCACTTTCATCTATTGTCGTATCCTGCTCCAGCTTACTGATCTCTATGGCAATATCAGGCAGAATAAAAAAAGTTGCATCTTCCCCGTCTTTGGTGATGAGATCAATCCCCTTTTCGGTTAAATTTATCGAATTATGCTTTTCATCGATAGTGAAAAATAAAGTTTCATCTGCTTCAGGCATCATTTTTTGATTATCCTGCAAATAAAAATTTTCTGTTTTCTGTAGGACTTGACGAATGCCAGGCTCACTTAAAAACTTTATCAAAGGCTTATATTTGGGTAATCCTCTGAACGATCTAAATAATGGTAAACCTGCTTCCTTATCATTATTTTCCCTAATTAACTTCTTAGCATCATTTAGATAATCTGATGTCAATTTTCGTTGGGCATCAACAAGTTTTTGCAACCTTGGCTTCAATTCGTAAAATTCATGCTCATCCCCCTTAGCTATAGGTCCGGAAATAATTAGAGGCGTTCGTGCATCATCTATGAGAACGGAATCAACTTCATCAACCATTGCAAAATGATGTTTGCCTTGAACCAATTCTTCTGTTGATCTTGCCATATTATCCCTTAAATAATCGAACCCAAACTCATTGTTGGTTCCATATATAATATCCTTTCGATAAGCCATCCGACGTTCAATAGAATTGGGAGGGTATTTATCTATACAATCTACCGTCAATCCGTGAAATTCAAATAAAGGGGCATTCCATTCGGAATCCCTTTTAGCCAAATAGTCATTTACAGTTACTATGTGTACCCCACGACCAACTAGTGCATTAAGAAAGGCAGGCAACGTTGCCACTAAAGTTTTACCTTCACCCGTTGCCATTTCGGAAATTTTCCCTTGATGAAGTACTACTCCTCCAACCAATTGAACATCATAATGAATCATATTCCATTGAATATCGGTACCGGCAGCAAGCCATTTATTGTGCCAGACCGCCTGATCTCCTTTGATCTCAACGTTGCTCTTATCTTTAGAAATTTGAACATCAAAATCAGATTTCACAACAGTAAGTTGTCCTTTCTCAGAAAATCTTCTTGCCGTTTCCTTCACCACAGCAAAAGCCTGTGGAAGAATATCATCTAAAATAAGCTCTAATTGCTCATTTCTCTCTAAGTCTAGGGCATCAATCTTTTTAAAAATATCATCTTTTTGACTGAGATCTAAATCTAGATTTTTATTTACTTTTTCGTGCAAACCCTCAAGCTCACCATCAATCATTTGTAAACGATCTTTAATTAGGGTTTTTAATTCCTTTGTTCGAGCCCTCAATTCGTCATCAGAAATTTTCTCTAACTTTAAAAACTCGATATTTATGAGATCTACATAAGGCATTAACAACTTTAAATCACGATCCGCCTTAGTGCCAAAAACCTTGCCAAAACCTTTTGTAATCCAGTCAAACATATTCTTTATAATAATTGCAAATTCAGCT
>PYIJ01080613.1_pt1 | contig 38165 bp, 28 predicted proteins | sample 3578051 | NCBI WGS metagenome assembly PYIJ01 (sample SAMN08408021, study PRJNA431606) | Marine metagenome isolate SA_KN192-05_S13_5m, whole genome shotgun... | biome: marine; feature: oceanic pelagic zone; material: water; isolation source: surface water sample, 0.2-0.8 um fraction ... | reverse complement strand
TTGAATATAGAACCAATCCTTCCGAAACATTCTCCTATGGGGGAACTCTGACATACCAAGCAGAGGATATGAAGGGTAGGAAAGCCGAGGGTGAGCTCGAATTCACTTGGTACCCTCAAAGCAACATTAGTTTTGAGACAGAATTAAAATATGTAGATGGCAGTGGAGGCTGGCTTCTTCACCAGCAAGAAAAAGATTTTACTTCATTCTTCCACCAAAAATGGGAAACAGAGTTCAAATTTAATTACTTTATAAGTGCCAAGCAACAATTAAGTGTTAATTTCCAATGGGTTGGGATTCAGGCCCATGAAAATAAATTTTATGAAATTGATGCTCAAAATTACAGATTAAATGAAATTAGTAAACCTTACGAGGATAGTGATAATTTTAGTATTTCGGACTTGAGTGTTCAGCTCCGTTATCGCTGGCAAATAGCGCCACTATCTGATGTTTACTTTGTTGCCACAAAATCAGGATCTAACACGGCGAAATATACCTCATTTAGTGATTTGACTGAGGATACTATTGATAGACCTCTTAGCGATGAAATTATCTTAAAGGTGAGATACAGATTTGGCTCTTAATTCTTGTATTCTATTTCAAACATAATTTCATTCCGCCTCAAAAACCAGGGAGTAAATGGAGCGTTATAACGAGCATAGATTGCTTCACTTGCAACTCCAATTCCTTCATTCTTTAGATCATTCACTAAAATTTGTTCATGTTTATCAAAGTTTTTTTGTGACCATCGACCAGAGAAACTTATAACAGCCATGACTCTATCTTTAATTTCAGTAATTCTAATTTTTGAATTATTAGGCACAGGTAGTGTCTCCTGAGTATATTTGCTTTCCATTACAAATCTGTATGTGTATCCATTGACATTTTTATTAGAAAAGACTGGTGCGGTCATATTCATTCTTTCTGAAGTTTGAATGGCTTCTGATTCCACTGGAGCGGTCATATTCATTTTTGTTGAGGATTGATTGTCGCCAAAAATATATCCTGCAAGAATTCTAAATGCTTCATTACCAGTTTCATTGTAGGCTCCCTCTACATCTACCTCAGCAACCAAGTATGAGTCATAGTTTCTAATCTCAATATTTTCATATGTCTTGAGAACTGTGTATTTTGGTTCTTCAAGTGCGCTCAAATTCGTTCCCCAAAAAATAAAAATTAATAGAAAAAATATAGTAATTCTTGGTTTTCGTAACAAGTAATTTTTCTCACTTTTAATAATCAATTTGCTTTCCATCCCATGCAAAAAATCCACCTGAATCTTTAGTTTCTATATTATTAATGACCGAAAGCAACCTCTCAACAGTAAAATTTGGTGAAAACAATTTTTCTTGAGAAATGTTTTTTTGGAATGGTTTCGATAAATTTGTATCTACAGTTCCTGGATGCAAACCGACAATAATTGGGTTTGGCGCCTTTCTGGTTGTTTCTATGGAGATTGTCTTAATTATCATATTGAGTGCCGCTTTTGACGCCCTGTATGAAGTCCATCCTCCAAGTGAGTTGTCTTTAATTGAGCCAACCCTAGCACTCAAAACGGCAAAAACGGATTTTTTAGTCGAATCCAATAAAGGAATAAAATATTTTGCGATCATAGCTGGTCCAATAGTATTTACCTCATACAGCTTTCGCATATTCATTGGGTTTAGGTCGGATATGCGTTTTTCTGGATCAATTCCATCATCATGCAGTATGCCAGTTGCGACTACTACGAGGTCTATTGATTGATTTTTAATATGGCTTGACGCCTTTTTTACTGAATCTTCTGAAATGATATCAATATGATGATTTATGACTTTTTCGCTTATGGGAGTAATTTCCTTTCTTGAAAAAGCATATATTGATTTGACTCTCTGTTCTTTAACCAGCTTTTTCACGAGGCAGTGACCTATTCCACCGCTAGCGCCGATGACACAAACTTGCAAATTATTATCGAATGAGCTCAGCATTACTTATTAAGATATTTTAAAGTTTCAAAGTTAAACTTCTTCAACTCTCTGTCTATCAACTCAGTTAACGTCTTTGGATCTGCAGTATTGCCTTGCTCAAGCATTACTATCTGATCATATGAAACTGGCAGCATCTTTAACCAAGAAAAGAGCAAAGTTGTAATTTTCATAATGATGATTGGTACCGGTATCATGATTTTCTTTTTGTTCGTTGCGGACATAAGAAGTTCGATTATTCTACCCCAGGTTAATTCATCTGGGCCACCTAGTGCGTAGAGCTGGTTATTGGTAGCATCAGATTTCAATGCCACAAAAAAAGCTTCAATTACATCCTCAATGTGAACTGGTGATAATTTCACAGAATTTAATTTGGGGCTTAAACTTGATATGAAATTGACTGCGGGTATGGGTGTATTTATCATTTCATTGAAAAGTTGAGTTGCAAACTCCATCCTTCCGTGAGGATTCCCAAAAATCACAGATGGACGAAAAATAGTATAGGTTAAACCACTATTTTTTAGATGTTTTTCAGCTGCTAGCTTCGTTTTTTGATACTTAGTGCAATTTTGATCGATACCATTCGCACTCATCAGTATAAATTTTTTTATCGATTTTGCTCTTGATATATCAATCACTCTCTTGGCAGATTGATACTGAAGCTCTTCAAATGTTGCCCCTTCTTTTGGTGATTCTTCTAGAATGCCGATATTGTAAATAACATAGTCAGAATCTTTTATGGTTTCTTTGATCGCCTTTTCTGAATCAACTGAGCCAGAGACTATTTTTACTTCACCCTCAAAATCGACATTGTTTTTACTCGCTGGTCTCACTAAAAGCGAAAGTTCAAATTTCTTTTTCAGGAGAAACTTAACCAGTTGATATCCAACAAAACCCGTACCACCAAAAACTGCAATTCGCATAAATAGCTCCGTTCTAAAAATGATTTTTATTTGGTAAAATCAGTTTGCAATTTTATTAATATTTTTTTCCTATTAAAAGAGCTAATTCACGATGCCAACGAATATAATTTGGTTCAGACAAGATTTACGTTTAAAAGATAATCCAGCTTTAAATTATGCGGCAAGGGGCGACGCTAATGTTCTCCCTATATATATTCTTGATGACGATACTGCAAAAGACTGGAAAATAGGTTCTGCAGGAAAATGGTGGCTTCATCAAAGCCTTGAGTCTCTGGACGAAGCGCTCGATGGAAATTTGAAATTATTTTCTGGAAAGGCAAATGAAATTTTAAAACATCTAACAGAGTCGATAAATATTGATGGTGTTTATTGGAACCGATGTTACGAACCATGGCGCATGGATAGAGACCGAAAGATTAAATTAGAACTTCAAGAGATGGGAATTGATGCAAAAAGTTTTAATGCATCACTTCTATTTGAACCACCCAAAATTAAAAAGAGCGATGGTACCCCTTATAAAGTTTTCACCCCATTCTATAGAAAAGGATGCTTGGGCGAAGAATCGCTTCCAAGAAAGCCAGAAAAAAGCACTGAGATTATATATTCAGATGAAGATTTAACCCTAGATTGCAAACTGGATGATCTCAGGCTGTTACCAAAAATCAAATGGTATAGTACGTTTGAGGATGAGTGGGCACCTGGAGAAAAAGGCGCTTCCGATCGTCTAGATAAATTCATTAAAAATGGAATTTGTAATTATAAAGTCGGCAGGAATCGGCCAGATCAAGAATTTGTTTCAAGATTATCACCTCACATTCACTTTGGTGAAATATCACCACACCAAATATGGCATCGAATTAATAAAATTAATAAGACAGAAACTAATGGTAAAAGTATCGATCATTTTTTGAGTGAACTCGGCTGGCGTGAATTCTCTCACAACTTGCTTTTTTACTGGAAGGAATTACCTGAAAAAAATTTACAGGATAAATTTGATCGATTTACTTGGAGTTCAGATGAGATAAAACTGGAAGCCTGGCAAAAAGGAGAAACTGGTTATCCAATAGTTGATGCCGGTATGAGAGAGCTATGGAAAACTGGTTATATGCATAATAGAACAAGAATGATCACGGCCTCATTTCTTGTCAAAAATCTAATGATTCATTGGCATCATGGAGAGAGATGGTTCTGGGATACACTTCTTGATGCAGATCTGGCAAATAATAGTGCTTCATGGCAATGGGTTGCTGGATGCGGTGCTGATGCGGCCCCCTATTTTCGGATATTTAATCCGATAATTCAGGGAGAAAAATTTGACCCCAATGGAGAATACGTAAAAAAATATGTGCCGGAGCTAAGCAATATTCCCAATAAGTTCATACATAGACCTTGGGAGGCCTCACCAGAAATTCTATCTGATTCTGGAGTAGAGCTGGGCAAAAACTATCCTCATCCAATTGTAGATTTAAAACAATCTAGAGATCATGCCCTCTCTGAGTTCAAAAAACTCTCCGGGTGAAGATGATTGAGCGGAAGATTTTTATTCTAAGTCATGCTAGATTATCTCTAATAACCCAAAGGAGGTATTGGCTTGCAGGAACCAAATAAACTGAAATCGATGCTGATCAATTACGCATCAGCACACCAAAACAAAATAAACGTTCTGCTCCACTTTATAGGCATCCCAACTATTATGCTGGGCATATGCATACCACTAAGCTGGTATGATTTTGATATTCTTGGTCAATCAGTAACACCGGCTCACGGAATAATATTCACATTGTTTATCTTCTATCTAACGCTTGATCTAAGTTTCTCCATAGCTTTTCTCTTTTTCGGTCTCCTTATTAATGATTTTGCAATCACCATAAGCACACTAGAAAATTCCGGGATTATAGCCGCCTTTGCTTTCTTTGGTGGATATGCATTGCAGTTCATTGGACATGCTATTGAAAAATCGATGCCTGTGCTTGTAAAACATCCAATACAAGCAAATATAGCCGCGCCATTTTTTGTAATTGTCGAAATATTTGGTCTCTTGAAACTGAGAAAGGATCTTTTTCACGAAATAAACACTCTCGTTGATGAATACAGAGTCAAAGAAAATCAATTAGAAAAGAAATAATATTGGGAATTAAGCGTCGAAATTTCATCAAGGGTCTGTCAGGCTCAGTTGTCGGAAGCCTTTTAAAAATCAATTCAGTTTCTGCTAAAAACAACTACGACGTTGCGATCATTGGTGCCGGCTTAGCTGGTTTGAATGCAGCAATTTTGTTGGAAAAATTTGGATTAAAAGTAATCGTTCTTGAGGCGAACAGTCGTGTGGGTGGAAAACTCTTGTCTGAAAAAAACTTAGATGGGACACAAGAGATTGGAGGCACCAGCATAGGTAGTGGTTACACTAGACTTAATAGAATAATTGATGAATTAAACTTGGATTATTATGTTCCATCAGCTAGTAGTCCTTATTTTGATAATCGAAGCCTACTTATAAGCATTAAAGGCAGCTCTATCTTGAGTCGATCAGATTGGATAAATAGCGAACACAATCCTTTCAAAGATGAACGGAGAGAGAAGTATCCATGGGAGTCTTTACGGGCATTTATTAATAATTCAAACCCACTTGAGTCAGTAAGGGACTGGTATAACCCAAATTTTTACCGACATGATATATCTTTGTATGAGGCGCTAAGCAAATTTGGTTTCAATAAAGAGCAGATTACTATGATGTCTGGAATTAATCCTGCTCACGGAGATAATGCAAAGTCTATCTCTGTCTTGCAACATTACTTCAGCTCAACATGGATTAAAAATCAGAGATTAAAAATGGACCCAAATAAACCGCCAATATTTCAAATTGTTGGAGGTAATGATCGCATTCCTAAGCGTATGTCAAAATTACTCAGAGGTGACTTGGCATTGGATTATACTGTAAAACTCATTGAGGGAAATAAAAATGGCGTGACTCTCACTAATGTCGCTGGAAAAAAATTAACTGCAAGCACTGTATTATCAACCATTCCATTGAATGCCTTATCAAAAATTGAAATTAGATTAGATGGAATAAGAAAACATAATATTGATGCAATTAAATCTGTTGGTTACTCCAAGGTATATCTCAGTTTCTTCAAGATTAATAATGCATATTGGGAAGATGGCAACTTACCAAGCTCGATGTGGACAGACACTGATTTGGGCAGGGTTTTTACCGTGCCCGGAGAAAATGGGACACCTGCTTATCTTAAAACTTGGGCAACAGGAAACTCAGCGTCAAAACTTGATGCAATGGACCAAGATCTGGCACTGAAAAACATTCACAAAAAGCTTATTAATGTCAGACCCTCACTGCGAGGGAATATTCAACCTATCTCATCTTGGTCATGGCAAAAGGAAGAGGGTGCAGGTGGCACCTATGTCGCATGGCAGCCTAATCAAATCAAAAAATATTCGAATACAATTTCTGGTCCTATACCCCCTCTCTTCTTAGCAGGTGAATATTCAGCAAAAACAGATCGAGGAATGGAAGGTGCAATGGAGTCAGGTGAGAGGGCGGCAAATGAAGTTATTCATTATCTTGGTGTGTCCTGACTAAGCATTCGAATGGAATAAAAATTTGTAAAAGTGATGATTTTGTATAAAGCTTAGGTGGGGGCTTAAAAAATTAAAAAATTTTTTTTGGAAAGATAATTAGCAAATCATCGAAAAAAGAAAAGTCGAAAGGCATATCTAGACGTGCTTTTTTGGGTAGTTCTGCTAGTGCAGCGGCGATTCTGGGAAATCCAGTATCAGTTCAGTCCGAAGAAAATCGTGTAAATAAGAACAACTCAATACCCACTCCAACCCAGTCTTCTCTAGAGCGAGATGTGGGTGATACAAGACCGCCAAACACCTTAGATAAAGATAGAGCTGCAATAAGACCTGGCTCTGACTTAATGGTGCAGGTATTGAAAGATCTCAATATTGAGTATATTGCAGCAAACCCAGCCTCAAGCTTTGAAGCCTTGCAAGAATCCATTGTAAATTATGGTTCTCCGCCTAATACCTACCCCGAGCTGATTACTGCACTTCATGAGGAATCTGCTGTAGATATGGCTCACGGTTATGCTAAATCTCAGGGGCACCCTATGGCTGTGATGCTTCATGGAACTGTTGGTTTACAACATGCTGCCATGGCAATTTATCAATGCTATCACGACAAAACTCCGGTTTTAATAATTGTAGGTAGGGACGATACATTTTTTCGCCAAGAACAAACGGCGAACGATATTGCAGGCTTAACGAGGGCATTCACAAAATGGGATTCGCAACCAGAATCTTTAGAATCAGCATTATCTGATATTCAGAGAGCTTTCAATGAGGCTATTACACCTCCAATGGGACCAACAGTCGTAGTCCTTGATACACATATTCAAAAAGAAGAAGCCGGTAATTTAGTTATCCCCGATTACCAGTCACCCGTTTTTAACAAAATTAGTAGAAATCAAGCCAGAAAAATAGCAAAAGATTTATTGGAGGCTGAAAACCCGAGACTTCATGTTGGGAGATTGAGAACACCTGAAGGAATTGCAGATGCAGTTCGACTGGCAGAATTAACTGGATCATCAGTCAGAACATCAGCAACCGCTGGCCCAATGAGTTTTCCTGAAAGACATCCACTGTGTGGTAATGGAGGAAATATTGATCATGATTACATATTGGGTCTGGAAAGTGATGGAAAAGATGCCTCAATTCAAGGACCTACATTACTCTCGAATGCTGCCAATAGAGATTTAACAAATATTGGATTTGGCTTTATAAGAGAGCCTGTTATTCCACCAAGAAGAGATCTTTCTGGAAAGAACGACATAACCGCCGACGCAGAGTCAAGTCTTCCTCTAATAATCAATGAGTTCGAGACCATAAGTACAAGTGATCCTAATAAAGTTATCTCAAACAGAATTGAATCTTATTCAAAAGAAAATTTGAATACCTACCAAGATGAACTAAAGAAGACATTGGAAAAGAAAAGAAAAGGGTGGAATTCCTCTCCAGTTAGTCTTGCAAGGTTATATTCTGAGCTTTGGCCTATGATCAAAGAATTAGATTGGTGCCTCTCATCGCCTACTGTTTTTTCTAGCAGACATCATGTTGGCATGTGGGATCATAATAAACCATATAGCTACCTTGGGATGCATGGTGCTGGTGGAATTGGATATTGTATTGGTGCCTCTGCAGGGGCTGGGCTTGCCGCAAAAAAAAGGGAAAGAATCGTTATTAATATCCAATGTGATGGAGACTTAAACTACACACCAGGATCATTATGGACTGCAACACATCACAAATTACCAGTACTTACTATCATGCATAACAATCGAGGTTATCACCAAGAGGTAATGTATCTTCACTATATGGCTGGAGTAAGAGGCAGAGGAACTGATCGAATGCATATTGGAACAACACTAAGGGACCCATTCATCGACTATGCTAAATTGGCCGAAGCATATGGAATGAATAGTGAAGGCCCCATAGAAAACCCTGATGATTTAAAAGCTGCCTTCAATCGTGGAATAAGATCGGTGTTAGACGGAGAGCCTTATCTCATTGATGTGATAACAGAACCCAGATGAATAACTTAATCATTAAAATCACTAGTGCGATTAAATACACAGTATGCTTCTCTTTGCTATTCACTAAAGTGCTATCAGAAGATTCCAGTGAGGGCGAGAAGCTATATCTTTCTCATGGTTGTTATAGTTGTCATGGATACAATGGCACTGGAAGATATCCACTTGCTAATGACATAAGTGGAATAATGACGAGTGAAGAGCTTTTCACGATGTTTCTGAGACTCAGGGCTGATCTAAATCCAGTGAGTCCATCAAACAGCATGCCTAACTACAGTAAAAATGTGATTGATGATTTAGAAGCAAAACAGATTTATGCGTACATAAAAACATTTAAAGATAGTCCTCCTCAACTAGAGGAAATACCCATTTTCAAGGAAATACTTGATAACTCAAATAGGAAAGAATAATGAAATTCATAAAACCAACTTTATCAATAATATTAAGCTCAATTCTACTGATCAATCCGCTACTGGCTCACCATTCAGCGATTGCATTTGATAAATCAAAAACAGTAACTGTTTCAGGTGTTATTGCACGATCAGTCTGGCGAAATCCACACATGGCAATCAATATGAATGCAGAAGATGCTGATGGCAATCAAATCCTATGGAAGATAGAAGGTCCGGGAACAACAATTTTATCTGGGCAAGGTTTCAACAAAAAAATGTTAATGGATGCGACAAAAAATAAAGAAGAAATAACGGTCGTTGTCCATCCACTCCGATCAGGTAAACCTGGAGGTCTTCTGCAAGGCATCACGCTGGCAAATGGAGATTCCTATCAAGTAGGAGAAGAATATCAAGATCCGTCTGAAGGTGAACAAGAAAGAATCATTCCTTCACTCGTAGAATGGACACCTCCTCCTGAAGGAGAAACCTGGCAAGAAAGGGAGAGAAAAACGAGACCAGAGCAATTACCGATAATTGCAAGTGGTGCAAGACAGACTGGTCCAGGGGCACTTGATCCGGAAAATCTCAACAAGGAGAGGCCAGCAGCACCATTTGATTTGACTGGAACTTGGTTCTTCAGAGGAGAAGATAGAGGAGAAACGAATTATAGCTCCATGTATGGATCTTATGAATTCAAGCCACATCCTGAATTTACAGAGAAAGGGCAAGCAACATTAGACGAATATTTGAGTTATGCTCGTGCTGGTAAGCGTTACTATGAACCGACAGCGCAATGCTATCCTGCCGGAATGCCAAGGATAATGACCAGATACGGTTCATTAATGATGCTTCAATATCCCACTGCTATATTCATGATATCGAGATTAAATAATGAATATAGAGTTATATGGCTAGATGGAAGAGATCGTGAGCCTGAAGATAGTAGAGATAATAATTGGAATGGCGAATCCATTGGACATTGGGAAGGGGATACATTAGTGGTTGAAACAACTGGATTTACCGATGAAAACCATCTAATACAACAAGGGATATTCACAGGTGATCAATTAAAAATTATTGAGAGAATCTCAATGCATAATGATGGCAATACACTCAAAATTGATTTTACTATGACTGATCCTGAGCATTGGGTGGGAGAGTGGAAACATACGAAATTCAGAGATCGTGCATTGCGTGCAGACGTCAGAGAAGCAAATTGTTTTGCAGCAGATAATGCACTTCTTCCTGGAATGTAAAAAGGAATAATAATGCCAAAAATCAAAAAAACTAATCATAATAAAATCGCATTATTTTGTGTTTTACTGCTATTTCATATACCCAGTATTTTTGCACATCATTCACATGCGAACCTCAATAAGGACGATGTAAGAACATTCAGTGGAATTGTTACAAGGTACAGTTGGACAATGCCGCATGTTTTTTTGAAAGTAAGAGCGCCAAACAAGGAAGGTAAAGTAGTTGAATATAGCATCGAAATGCTTCATCCACCGGCTATGGCAAAAAGAGGTTGGAAAAAAACTAGTTTTAAAAAAGGTGAATTTATAGTTTGGCAAGGTGCTCATGACTTCAATCCTTCGAGAAATTATACAGGACTCAACTGGGCAGAAAAAAGCGACGGAAATAGACTCAACATGACTGAAAAAGAGGAAGGAGAAATCTTGCCCTCACAGGATTTTTCTGGATTATGGAAAAGATCAGACTACGATCCAAAAACCGGTAAAGCTAAGTTCAATCCGCACTACAAGCCACCTATTGGTTGGCCTCTATCAGAGAAAGGAAAAGAATTAGTCAATGCTTTCCATGAAGATCAAAATCCGATGGTAAACTGCGGAAATCCAGGACCTCCAAAAGCCATGATTGTGCCCTATCCGGTTATGGTCACTCGCCCCAACAATAAGACCATTGTTTTTGAAAGAGAGCTTATGCAGGATAGAAGAATTATTCATTTAGATCACACCCAACCAAAAAAAGCACCATCGAAACTTGGTCATTCAATAGGTTGGTTTGAGGATGAATTTCTCATCGTAAGAACAGATAATTTCATTGATGATCCTTGGGGATCACATACAGGAATTGATTCCAGTAAAGAAAAGATATTAACAGAGAAATTTTCCCTCTCAGAAGATGGATTATTTCTTTATGCAGAAATCACTGTGGATGATCCTGTTTATCTAACCGAATCTCATACCTTTTATCATCGCTGGAAAAAAATTGCAGACAGAGAAGTAATTCAAGCTCCTTGCACAATGGAGAGTGCAAAATTGTACCTACAGGGCGGTTAATGAATACAGCATCAAATATTCTAAATAGGATTAAATTCCTTACCTTACCTAACTTAACTAATTCTATGATTACTTTATTAAAGTTCAAGAAGTACTCTGTTTTATTTTTCGTAACTCTTAATTTGCAGTGTTTTTTTCTATTTGCCGAGGAAAATAAACTGCCTGATTGGAGTGGCGTCTGGGAGAGATATGAAGGTAACGGAGGAATGTTTGATGTATCAACTACATCACCATCTGATGGAATGGCTGGAAGTCCAGGAGTGCGGCAATTTCCACCTCTGACTGTTGAATGGGAAAAAAAATACAAAGAAAATTTATTGTTAGTCGAAAAAGATCGGCTACCTGATCCAATATCTTACTGCGGAACACCCGCCGGATTTCCTAGACTTCTGGCTTTACCCGATGTTTATGAATTTATAGTCCGACCCGAGACAACCTGGATAATTACAGAAAATGGACCAAATATTATGCGGATCTATACAGACGGAAGAAAATTACCAGCAGAAAATGAGAGATGGAACACATACACAGGAGAATCAGTAGGGAGATGGCAAGATGGCACGTTGACTTTCAAGACAATTAGCATGATTGGCGATAAAAATACTGTTTTGGACAGAAGTGGGCTTACTTTGAGCGAACAAGCTGAAATAACGACTAAAATTTTTAAAACCAATGATGGTTTATTACGCGCCGAATTAAAAATTATTGACCCCATTGCACTGCAAAAACCATGGCATGTGACTCGTCATTTTAGAAAACTGCCAGCAAATACTCGCGTCTTTGACTATGCTTGTGCAGAAAATAATAGAAATCCAATCACTACCTCAGGTCAAACTCTCACTCTTGGTCCAGACGGCAAGCCAATTGATAAGGAAATTAAATAAATTGAAAAACATTAAAAAAAAAGACGTACCAAACAAACTAAGCTATCTGGCAATAATTCCTGTCTTATTCTTTTGTAGCTCTCTGGATGCGCACCATTCCAGCGCGATGTTTGATAAGAATAATGTTCTGGTCGTAGAAGCTACTGTTAGAGAATTTCAGTGGGCCAATCCACATGTTTGGATACAAATTATCATTAAAGATGAGGCGAACAATGAGGAAGAATGGAGTATTGAAGGGATTGGTATAAATACATTATTCAGAAGAGGTTGGCGGCCAAACTCGTTCGTTCCAGGTGACAATATTCAAATAATGTTCAATCCAATGCTCGATGGGTCACCCGCCGGTCTTTTTGTTGGAGCTAAGTTTGAGAATGGCAAAATACTTGGCAAATGGAATGAGTAAAGAAAATTAACCTAAGAGTTCTTTTATACCGGATAACAATGTTTCACAAAATGGATCAATATCTGATTGATCCATGACGGTGGAACATACACCCGTCAGACCAGGGGTTAACCAATATCCATGTTCTAGCATATACCGGTGCAACCCTTTACTTTTGTAGGTCATGCCTCTTTCAGTGTTGTCAGACAATTTTTTATCAAAGACCTTTATACCAAAGATAGAAAATTGCCCTTCCGCATAACCCTCAATATTTATCAATTCAAAAACTTCATTAATGCCTTCACGAAACTTTTTACCTAAAAAGTTAAGTTTTTTAAAGTCATTTTTTTTCAGCATTTCCATGGCTTTCATGCCTGCAATCATACTGACTGGGTTAGCATTAAAAGTACCGCCATGAGGCACTTTTGCCCTTCCATTTGTAGCTGAAAACATATTCATCACCTTTTCGTGCCCAGCGACAGCTCCAATTGGAAAACCACCTCCGATTATTTTACCCATCGCGGTTAAATCTGCTTTAATTCCTCTCTCTTTTTGACAACCAGAATATCCTGCTCTGAAGGAAATAACCTCATCCGCAATGAATAAAATATTAAAGTCACTGCAGGCTTTTTTAAGCGTATCAATGAAAATATCAGAGGGAATCGAGCGGCCATATTTTTGACCGAAAGGGTCAAATAAAATTGCAGCGACCTGATCAGCATTTTTTTCAATAATCTTGCTTGCAAGTTCAGCATCATTAAAGGGTATTACAATCACATTTTCAAGAACGCCAGTGGGCGTCCCATGTGAATAAGCTGTTGAAATTGGCTCAGAAGAATGAGGATCATTCTTACCATCGAGGCTCACTTCGGCAAAATCATAGCTTCCATGATAAGAATTCTCACATTTAATAATTTTTGGTCTACCGGTATAAGCCCTCGCTACTTTTATAGCATTCATGACAGCCTCGGTACCTGAATTCATGAAACGTATTTTTTGAAAATTGTCATTTCTATCGCATAAGAGTTTGGCAAATGACGATTCGGCTTTGCTTCCGAAAGAAAATCCTGTTCCTGTTTTAACCTGATCAATGGCAACTTTTGTGATCTCAGGATGAGAATGGCCATGAATTAAGGCTGTATAATTATTATTTAAATCGAAATAAGAATTTCCATCAATATCCCTTAAATACTTACCTTTTGCAGACTCTATATAAATTGAATGAGGCGACAAACCAATGGTACTCCTCGATCCACCATCGGGGAGTACTTTTCTTGCTTTTATGAAATTATTTCGTGATTTGTTGAGAATATTACTGCCTCTCATACATGAATACCCACGAAAAAATTTAATTTATATTCTGTGCAAGACTACTTTCAATAAAAGGTGCAAATTGATCAAGATTGATGCCTGGGGTTTGCATAATCTTTGATCTCATTTGATCGGCGAGTGCGTGATCTTCGCTTCCACTTGCAGCAGCAATCATGCCAACGATTGACGGAGTCCTGTTTGGCACCCAATTAAGAGCTCGCTTATATGCCGACACCGCATCCTCGTATCTCCCTGCGGCAGCTAACATTTCGCCATACAATTCAGCTGCTGGTTTCATTGGAATTGGCGGTCCTGATGGTGCTGACATATTTTCCAATTCAATGTCCGAAGCTTCTTTTGCTAAGTTAATTGCAGAATCAAAATCACCTGAGGCAAGTTCAATCATTGCTTGAACTTCTTTTGATAAAATTTCAAGTTGTAATGCGTTGTATGCTTTACCAGCATCACTGGCTTTCTTAATCATGCCATCTAGGCGAGCTACTGCCACTGATGCTGTCTCTATATCTCTATCAATAGCCGCGCACATACCGGCTGCTGTGACCAATGAGCTATTTTTGCCTTCTTCACTGTCCGCACTACCTAGACTGATATTCCTGCAATCACCAGTTTCAACAGCATGTCTTGCAAGCATATTGAGGTATCCAACGTGAGCATATCTATTACCCGGATTTGCATCCACCACACTTAATGCTAAATCGAGATTTTCTTGAGCACGATCATAATGACCCAACATCAAATTACCGTATGCTAACCATGACAATGAATGAAAATCTTCCCGTCCAACAACAGATGTACCCAGATTAGTAACACCCTGCTCAATCAATTTTTTCGTGTGACTAACTGCTGAGGCATAAGACTCTATATTTGAATTTACTACACGTTCCCACATTCCTAACTGCAAAAATATGTGTGAAGGCATGTGTAATGCGTGTGCTGAAGATGGCGCTATTTCAGCATACACCTTTGCAGCAGGTAGAGCCAAGATGGCGTGTTCGGGATCATCTAATGAGTGAATTGTAAAATGAGCTGCACCAGGATGTGTTTTATTTTCTTCCATCACAGACATCGCAATAGAAGCAGCAAGTGCTTGTCTCTTAAACCCTTCATCACCCGGTCTCATAGTCCCAAGAAGAGATAACGCATAAAAAATTGAAATTTCATGATCCTCTGGCCATTTAGCATGCATGTTTGCCATTACGTCCGAGTATGCAAAATCTCTCTCTAGTTTATCTTCAGAACTGAACACCAGTGCTTCAGCTGCACTCATGAAAGCCTTTTCTTTTTCTGATTTTGCTAACTCAAGACGAGATTCATATGTTGGAGCAAATTTTTTAAGTGCATTTCTAGCATCTTCTGTATTCTGCCTAGCCCAGAGGGGGAAATTATTACTCATCGCCTGACCCCAATATGCCAAAGCAAAAGTTGGATCAATTTCTGCAGCTTCTTCAAAAGCAATCCTTGCATCATCAAACTGAAAGTTATGAAGTGATTTGACACCGATCAGAAAAGATTCTTGTGCATCAACAGATCCTGAGTTTTCAAAACTAATATCTCCAAAATTGACACTGCTTGTATTGACTGACTCTGCGCAACCATTTAAGAGTATAAATGGTATTAAAATCAGAGGTATTTTAAATATATTTTTAATGGACATTTTTTTGCTCCTTCTTATCTCTATAGACATCCTAAATCATTAGAATCCTGACTGTCCACATAAGAATTGCAAAGAAAGTAAAGAAAATTTGATACAAGAGACGAGAAATTTGATTTCTTAATTCTATCTAAATGTCTCTGATATAGATTCTAAAGTTTTTTTCTTGGTTTCTGGCATCACATAAATAACAAACAACAACTGAAGCACCATCATCAGGGCAAAAAAACCAAAAATAAAATGAGGTTCAAACCTGCCCAAGAAATAAGGCATTACGAGTGTAATAATCGCAGCTAGTATCCAATGGGTTCCGCTGCCAAACGATTGGCCCTTTGTTCTGATTTTATTTGGAAATATCTCAGCTAGAAAAACCCAAATAACTGCACCTTGCCCAATAGCGTGTGAGGCGATAAAGAGGAAAATAAAAAATACCACTGCAATGCCACCAGCGCTCTCATAGAATGCATAGGAAATTGCCAACAACGAGATAATATAACCAACAGATCCAATCTTCATTAATGACCTTCTCCCATATCGATCAATTAAAACCATGCCCAAAATTGTAAAAATGAGATTTATCAAACCAACACCTGCAGTTGAAAGTAATGAGACTGCATCGCTCAAACCTGCAAGGGAAAATACTCTAGGTGCAAAATAAATAATAAAGTTGATGCCAGAAAGCTGATTAAAAAATGCAATAAAAAATGCCAAAAATATTGGCACAGAAAGCTGTTTTACAAATAGATTATCCTTAACTAGATTTTGCGTTCTTTTGATACTGAGAATTGTCTCTTCTGTTTTAGACGAATCAATTATATCTAAGATTCTCCTGCATTCATTTTCATCATTTCTTCTTAATAAGAGCCACCTTGGGCTCTCTGGGACAGTCATTGTCATCATCACAAAAACTAATGCTGGAATGGCTTCAATACCGAGCATCCATCTCCAATCAAGCATGAAAAATTCTGAAATTATATAGTTCGATAAAAATGCAATTAAGATTCCAAAAACAATTTGAAATTGATACAAAGCAACGAGTCTTCCTCTATATTGAGCTGGGGCTATTTCTGATATGTAGGCCGGAACTGCGATAGATGATAAGCCGACTCCAAAACCCCCCAGTAATCGCATTATTGCAAAGAATACAGGATCATTTGATAGTGCAGAACCAAGTGCAGATATGAAATAGAGCACTCCGACTGAGATTAAAACTTTCTTTCTTCCATAATACTCACAAAATAATCCACCTGATAACGCACCAATAACTGTTCCCCATAGAGCTGAGGACATTATCATTGCACCATGAAATAAATCTGAAGTTTCCCAGAGCCTCTGTAATGGTTGATCGGCTCCAGAAATCACGGCTGTATCAAAACCGAAGAGGAATCCACCGACTGCTACTGTAATAGACCAAAAAAAGATGTTTTTCATATAAGAAATGTATCAAAAAAAATTTTAATAATATAATTCAATCTCTCTTCTTGTTAATCTTGATGAGAGCTTGTATAAATTAATAGTGAGACTTATCTTTATATTCAAAACCAATTAAATCAAGCAATAATATGCTAAAAAAGAAACGCTTAATTAAAATTTTATATGGATTGGTTGCATCAGTTGCAGCATTAACAGCTTTATTCTTCGCGCTGGCATATGGTTGGCTTGGCATACACGATGGACCCGGTGTAATCACAGAAGCAAGAATTCCTGAAGAGATTATCTCTGAAAGAGAAATTACTCAATTAGACTCTAGTAAAAAATTAGACAAGAAAGGGGCGAAACAAATCTTATTTGGAGATCTTCATGTGCATACAACCTATTCGTTTGATGCATTTATTGGCAGCCTTCCCATGATGCATGGTGAGGGATCGAGACCATTAGGTGATGCCTGTGATTTTGCAAGATTTTGCTCTGCGCTTGATTTTTGGTCGATTAACGATCATGCCGAAGCATCTACACCAAGAAGATGGTCTGAAACAATCGAATCAATTCAACAATGCAATGCTGTAGGTGGTGATGGAAATAATCCTGATACAGTAGCTTTTTTAGGTTGGGAATGGACTCAGGTGGGAGGGACACCTGATACTCACTTCGGACATAAAAATGTCATTTTCAGAGATATTGCAACAGAAAAAGTACCGACGAGACCAATCCACTCTGGAGGAATTGCCAATAGGGCACTAAGGGGGCTACCTCTAAGAAATGGTCCGTTATTATTCGCTTTGGATCCCAACCAAAGAATGCTTGATTTTAATTTGTATCTTCATGAGCTAAGACAAAGTGAGGAATGTGAAGCGGGTAAATCTGTATGGGATTTGCCAAATGATTGTCGTGAGGGTGCAGAAACACCAACTGAACTTTTTAAAAAACTTGATGATTGGGGTTTTGACTCAATGGTAATACCTCATGGAACAACATGGGGCTTCTATACGCCACCTGGATATGAATACGATAAACAACTCGCAAAAAACTTTCATGATCCAAAAAGAGAAACCCTTCTTGAAATATATTCGGGTCACGGAAATACCGAGGAATATAGAAGTTTTCGTGCCACTGAAATGAATGAGTTGCAACAACCTATTTGTCCAAATCCTACAGCCAACTATATGCCATCTTGCTATCGAGCAGGGCAAATCATTGAAGAAAGATGTTTAGATGAAGGTGAATCATCAAAGGAATGTGCTAAACGTGCAGCAACAGCTAGACAAGATTATGTCAATATCGGAACAGCTGGTCATTATACAGTGAGAGGAGAAAAGCCAGAAGATTGGCTAGACTCTGGGCAATGCAGAGATTGTTACTTACCCGCTTTTAACTATCGTCCAGGCGGAGCTGCTCAATATATTATGGCTCTAACAAATTTTGATGACCCTAAAAATCCAAGACGGTTTAGATTTGGCTTTATGGCTTCCAGTGATAATCATTCTGCACGTCCTGGTACCGGTTATAAGGAATATTCAAGATGGGGAATGACTGAGTCCGTTTTAGGTCCAGTTGACGAAACAGCTGAGAAAGCATTTAGATTTGATGACGGAGCTCCAACATCAAGAAGTGATGATGTCGATCTTGGAGAATTGATGATGGCACCCAGAGAAGATATGAATCTTATTACTACCACATCAAAATCAAGAAGATTAGATATTATTCCCCTCCTTATAACAGAAAGAGAGAGACAGGCTTCGTTTTTTACAACGGGTGGACTTATAGCTGTTCACTCTGACGGAAGAGACAGAAATGCTATCTGGGACTCAATGAAAAATAAATCCGTTTATGGAACTAGCGGTGACAGAATTTTACTTTGGTTTGATTTAAAAAATGCAAATGATGATGAGATTGTGAATATGGGTGGCGAAGTTCAGATGAATAAACCACCAGAATTTGAAGTGAGAGCAATCGGAGCTTTTGAACAAAAGCCCGGCTGTCCTGATTATAGCCTTTCCTCACTTTCACCAGATCGATTGGACAGTCTCTGTAGAGGCGAATGTTACAATCCATCTGACACCAGAAAATTGATCACCAGGATTGAAGTAATTCGAATTTTGCCGCAAATAACTCCGGGAGAGGATGTTTCAAAACTGATCCAAGATCCATGGAAAACTATTGATTGTCCAGCAGATCCAGATGGATGTAAGGTCAGCTTTGTTGATGAAGAATACCCGTCACTAAATAGAGATGCACTTTATTACGTTCGCGCAGTTCAATCGCCATCTCTGGCTGTTAATGCCGGAAATATGAGATGCAATTACGATGAAAACGGAAATTGCATAAAAGTAAACTTATGCTTTAATGACCACCGAGGTGATCCAAATGACGATTGTTTGGCTTTGAATGAGGAAAGAGCATGGTCTTCTCCTATTTTCGTGGACTCACTTAATTTGTCCAATAGCATTGCACAATCGAAGTAATTCTCTTTTTTTGAGATGAAAAAGAGAAAGACGCACAATCATCTTATCTTTCTAGTGATTGGAGGCTTAATTGGCCTTGTTCTTGCTGGCTATGGAATCTTCGAAAAAACCAGTGATTTTAATTTTCAAAATCAAGATGCAATCGCACTTGTAAATGACGTTCCAATTAAAAATGAAAGCTATCTGAGAGCATTAGATAGATATAGTAGTGATTCAAAAAATAAAATGGACGATGAAGATCGTGCTTGGGTTCTTCAGAGACTCATTGAAGAGGAGCTTTTGGTGCAAAGAGGTTTTTCCCTAGGAATGATAACCTCAGACAATGACGTTCGAGGAGCCATCGTGAGGACATTGATTTCATCAATCAATACGGAAGCCGAAGCTATCGTTCCTGAAAAAGAAGAATTGATTAATTTCTATAAAAATAATAAAGAGCGTTTTGCTTACCCTGCAACTTACTCTATTGAGGCATGGGTTTCAAAAACTATGATAGATACTCAAATAGCGATTAAGCAACTTAATAACAATGGCTCTGTTGAGATTAATAATAATACAAAGAGATTAGAAAATATTCCTAATGGATTATTGACGCTCAAGAAAATTACTGAATATCTTGGACCATCAATTGCTTCAAAAATAAAACCTTTATCTGAAGGAGTTGCATTTTCTCATCATGAAAACGACAGATGGTACATTATTCAGATCAACCAAAAAAATGAGGAATCTTTTGCGCCAATAGAAAATATTCAGATTCAGTTAAAAAATGAATTTATAAGAGATCAGGCAGATAAGCGCCTGAGAGCGTACATAGATAATTTAAGAGAAAATGCTTCGATCAATTACCTTAATGAGAGATGATGAAAAGATTAAAATTCACTCGTGCAATATTCATTTGCTTATTATTAATAAACTCTACATCTTTGTCACATACAAAAAGTGAAAGTTACTCTAACTGGATTATCAGTCAAGACAGCATCCTGGCTACAATCACAATTCCTTTGTATGAAGTAACGAGATTACCTGGGATCCAAAGTAAAACGATTACTTTTGAAGAGTTATTTCTTGAACATGCAGAAGAAAGCATAAAAGTAAAAACACAAAAAGAAGATTGCCAATTAATTTCATCTCAAAAATTAAACGCAACTGAAGGTTTTGTTCGAATAGAAATTTCGTATGATTGCAATACATCAAATCTATTGATGGTGGACTACAGAGCAATCTTTGATTTCTCTCCATCGCATATGCATTACGCAAAAATATATAAAAAAGGAATGCTTATATCCGAATTGCTAGTCAATAATGCAACAGGGACATGGAAGATCAGCACATCAGAGAGTCAAAAACCCAATAGCAACGTGTTGCAATTCTTTAAGCTTGGAATAGATCATATATCTGGTGGTTACGATCATATTGCGTTCTTGATGGGCATTCTCCTCGTAGCCGGCACAATCACAAGAAGCATAATTGCAGTTTCTGGCTTTACGATAGGTCACAGTCTTAGCCTTTTTGCCGCCACTATTGGAATCATTGAATCAAATAGCAAAATTGTAGAGGTATTTATCGGTTATACGATAGCGCTTATGGCATTAGAATATGTCAATAAAAAGTCCAATAAATATGAGAAACAAATTCCAATATTATTTGCCCTGATATTATTATCAATTTCTCTGCTTGGCTTAACATTTGGAAATCTCCAAATTAAATCAGCGATTGCTTATTTAGGTTTATCTCTATTTACCTATTGTTACCTTAATATCGAGAGTTTTGTCAGAAACATTAAACAGTCATCGAAAAATTATCTACTCTTATGTACAACCCTGATCTTTGGTTTATTGCATGGGCTGGGTTTTGCTGGATTTCTTAAGGACAGTGGTATTGATAATGAAAATATCTTACTACCGCTTCTGAGTTTTAATATCGGTCTTGAATTTGGTCAATTGTGTATAATCTTTTTTGCCTGGCTTATTTTATTTAAAATAAAAAATTATTTAAAAGAGCCGTTACCATCAGTAGCATCAGGAGGATTGTTCGGAGTTGGGTTCTACTGGATGATATTGAGAACGTTTAGCTAACTTATAATAAAAGGTATTGCAAATGGATCATTCGGGCCTGATAACATTACTGCCAACTATTATAGTCCTTGCTGCAGCTATCATAACTCATCGTCCTGTCGCATCACTGATATTGGGCGTTTTGGTTGGCATCATACTCACATCGCCAAAAAACATATTGGGCACATTCTCTGAAATTTCTTTAGAAGTGATGCAAGATCCTCAAATTGGATGGGTGATTGTCGTATGTGGTCTTATGGGCAGTCTCTTCTATCTCCTTATGGCAACAGGCAGCGTAAACGCATTTACTCAAGCCATGTCAAAAAAGGCAAATACCAGAAAAAAATCTCTTTTAATAACATGGTTCCTCGGTCTCACAATGTTTTTAGATGATTATTTGAATGCCATTGTGATTGGCAATTCAATGAAAAAAGTGACCGACAAATTTAAAGTTTCTCGATCCATGTTAGCTTATATAGTTGACTCGACGGCAGCGCCAACATGTGTGTTGGTTCCAATATCAACTTGGGCGATATACTTTTCAGCAATAATTGAATCAACTGAGTACGTAGCCCCAGGTGAAGGGATGAAATACTATGTCATGGCTATTCCCTTTATGTTCTATCCAATTATCGCGTTAATTCTTGTACCAATGGTTGCAGTCGGTCGCTTTCCTTTAATTGGCCCAATGAAAAAAGAGGAAATGGAAGCGACTAATAATTTTCAAAATAAAAGTTCCAATGATCTGCTAAAGGAAGAAAAAAAATCATCTGCCAGTATTTGGGGTTTTATTTTACCGATTGTAATGCTCATCTTCATTTCATGGATAAATGACATTGATTTACTGCGAGGTATTATCGCAACCCTAATCATAGTCGTACCATCAATGATTCTTCTTAAGATCATCAATATGAATAATGCATTTGATGCAATACTTGATGGCTTTAAAGTCATGATTCCTCCACTAATGATTGTTGTGGCAGCATTCATGTTTAAAAATGTAAATGATCAATTGGGTCTTTCAGAGTATGTAATTGAGACCGTAACACCGTATCTTTCACCAGAAATGTTTCCTGTTATTGTTTTTATCTCAATGGCCTTTATGTCTTTCGCTACCGCATCAAACTGGGGTATTTATGTAATTATAATTCCTATAGTAATGCCGCTGGGGATTGCCCTGGGGGTACCAATTCCATTAATCATTGGAGCTGTTTTATCGGCCAGTTCATTTGGCAGTCATGCATGCTTTTATACAGATGCGACAGTTCTTGCAGCTCAGGCAAGCGGCGTTGACACAATGAAACATGCACTGACTCAATTTCCTTATGCATTAGTTGCCGCGATTGCAGCATCACTTTCTTATGTTGCTTATGCTTATATAGTAGTATGATTCTTTCTAAGAATTAATACATTAATTGCTTCACCTATACGGAGTTTTATGCAAAAAATCTATGCACGTCTCTCTGGAGTAAATATACCACTGACATTAGTTACAACCATGATGGTGGTGTGCTTTTTATCATTCATTTTTATGAATCCAGAGCTGGTTGATGAATTTGCTACTTTTTGGAATAGATTAATTGCAAATTATTTTGCTGGTTACTTAATCTGGGTAGTTGCGTTAGTTACGATTTTCACCCTTCTGATTGCTTTTACTCCCTATGGCGGCCTTCGCCTGGGAAAAGATAATGAAAGACCTGAATTCAGTCGATTCTCTTGGTTCTCAATGCTGTTCGGAGCCGGTGTTGGAACCGGTATACTTTTTTTTGGTGTAGCAGAACCAATTTCACATCTTCAAAATAATCCATTCTTAAGCATTGAAGGGGCAGAGCCACTGTCATCTGAAGCAGCTATTATTGCGCAAAGAATCACATTATTTCATTGGGGTTTGAATGGCTGGGCATGCTATTCAGTCGTCGGATTATGCTTAGGTTACTTTTCATACAGAAAAGGATTGCCTTTAACAATTCGTTCCGCATTGCATCCAATAATTGGTGACAAAATATATGGAATCGCTGGTGATCTTATTGATCTTGTTGCCGTCTTCAGCACCTTGTTTGGAATTACAGTTTCATTGGGTCTCGGTGCGTCACAAATGTCAAGCGGAATAGAATACCTTTTTGGTACAACTATAACACCTATGTTCAAACTCTCGGTTGTGTTGGTGGTATCAATTATTGCCACTGTTTCTGTGGTTTCTGGATTGAAAAGAGGAATAAAATTTTTGAGCGAGACAAATATATGGCTTTGCCTGATTCTTCTATCTTTTATCCTGTTTGCAGGACCAACAATTGTCATCCTTTCAAGCCTATTTTCTGGTACGTTGGATTACATTAGCTCAGTAATCCCCCTTAGTTTTTGGGTTGATCCATCAATAGAGAAAACTTGGTCAACCTCATGGACACTCTTTTATTGGGGTTGGTGGATCGCATGGGGACCGTTTGTAGGAATGTTTATGGCAAGAATATCCAGAGGAAGAACAATAAGAGAATATGTTCTTGGAACTGTAATTTTTCCTGTTGCTATAGGATTTATTTGGTTGATAGTTTTTGGTGCAACCGCTCTCCATATTCAATCCAGTGGCCCAGGTGGACTGGTTGAAGCAGTCAATGAAGATATTTCACAGGCAGTTTTTAGAACCTATGAACTACTTAATGTTGATTGGGCGACATGGCTTATTGCTTTTTTCACAACAGTCTTAATTGCATCGTGGTTTGTTACTTCATCAGACTCAGCCACTCTCATTATTTGCACAATTCTCTGCTCTGGAGAAAGACGGCCACCCAAAATACTCAGGATTTTCTGGGGCATCATAATAGGTCTTGTTGCTGGTCTTCTCTTGCTTCATGGTGGCTTAAGTGCACTACAAACTGCTTCGACTTCAATAGCAATTCCATTCTCAGTTGTCTTGATTTTGATGATTTTCGGATTATGCAAAGCGCTTTATCAAACTGAAACTAAATAAATTGATCAAATATCAGTTGAATTGAACTCTTCTATGGCATTTTGAAGCCATTTTGCCAGGTGCTCAGAAAAACTTCTTCGAACAATAATATTGTATGTAGGTTTATCATCAGTTAAAGATAAAAGAATATTGGATTTTGCCATCAAGGTTTGCGCGCAGTATCCTAGTCTGGGTAAACTTTTTTCCAAGTTCAGAGTGCATCCTTTTGAGATGGCATTACTCGCCCTATTGCCACTGAGTTTCATTTGGATTAGCGCTCCTGATTGATTGATGATGTGCATTCCATTTTTTGACGATGGATTTCTCACAAGTATTTTTTTTTCAGCATCTGCGACCAAAAGCCACTCATTCGGACCTAACCAATAAAGTTGATGTTTATCAGAGGTGAATGTATTGGGCTCAAGAGGCAATGACTGACCTAGCAGATTAAAAACCTCATCAAAAAAAAGTTTGTTTTCAGCTTCTCCTCTGATAATAAAAAAACTGAGGTTGCTGTCAATTTCTAGAAATGCATCTTGAGTATCCCTATTTTTCTCTAGATCTTTTTTAATTCCAGTTAAAGGATGATGTTTGCTTTCATTCAACATTTTGCCGCTCTCCGCTTGGGTCATAGAACACCGGATTTACAACTTTGACTTCAATTTCAGTGCCACAGGATGCTACCGCTAAGAACTCCTCACCATGTCTATCTCTTCCTGACTCGATCATTGCCATTGCAATGGGGTGACCGAGAACTGGGCTATAATAACTGGAACTTACATGCCCATACATTGGTATTGGTTTTTTATGAGCACCTTTCCTTATTATCTGTGCGCCCTCGGGAATAATTGTTTTTCCATCCAATGACAGCAAACCCACCAATTGTTTACGGTCATTTCTGATGGAATCTTCTCTCAATAATGATCTTTTTCCGATAAAATCTTTTTTTCTTGACAACATCCACCCCAATCCAGCATCTTCGGGGTTTACAGACCCATCTGTGTCTTGGCCAACAATAATAAAACCTTTTTCTGCTCTCAATACATGCATTGTCTCTGTGCCATATGGCGTTATTTCATATTCCTTGCCTGCCTCAATTAAAATATTCCACAAATGCAGTGCATAATTGCTGTCGACATTAATCTCAAAAGCCAATTCACCACTGAAACTTACCCTGAAAACATCAACATCTATATCATCAATCTTTGCATTCACAAAAGTCATGAATTTCATGCTTTCTTTATCAATTCCGGTGACCATCAGTTTTTTTAATACTTTTCTGCTGTTGGGTCCTGCCAGAACTATGGTCGAAAGCTGTTCTGTCAGTGACGTCAAATAAACATCCAAATCTGGCCATTCTGTTTGATGCCATTGTTCAAGCCAACTCATAACTGTAGCAGCTCCACCAGTCGTGGTAGTCAAGTAGAAATGATTTTCAGCCATTCTCGTCATAACGCCGTCATCCATAATCATTCCATCTTCACCAAGCATGATGCCATAAGCACATTGGCCTATTGCCATCTTTGATACATCGTGAGTGTATATTCTCTCCAAAAAATTCAGTGCGTCCTTACCTTGAACATCAATCTTGCCGAGGGTAGATGCATCCATAATTCCGAGAGAGTTTCTAACTGAAAGACACTCTCTTTTTACAGCACCCTCTATTGTTTCATTCTGAGTTGGAAAATACCACGGGCGAAGCCACTGACCGACTAATTCAAAGGGAGATGCCTCATTTTCATGAAAGTCATGTATTGCAGTTTTTCTTATTGGATCAAAAAATTCACCTATCTCTTGACCGGCACATACACCAAAACTGACAGGTGTATAAGCAGGACGAAAAGTGGTTGTTCCAATATCAGCTATTGGTTTATTCAAGACCTCAGCTAATATGGCCATACCATTAATATTGCCTAACTTACCCTGATCAGTTCCAAAGCCAAGAGCTGTATATCTCTTTACATGCTCTATATTTTTATAACCCTCCCTCACTGCCTGAAAAATGTCACTCACTGATGTATCGTTTTGATAATCAATAAATTGTTTGGGATGAGATTCGGGATCTTTTCCATCTTTCACACGCCACAATGGTGACATTGATACGTAGGTATTTTCTTCAACATCGAATGAGATTTTTTCAGGGAGCTCGTACCCTAAATCAGTGAGCATTTCTGATGTTCTTTTTTTTGCATCTTCAAGGCAATCTTTTAGGCCCCAAAATCCATTGGAAGAGCCAACCGAGGTATTTTTTTGGTGTGTGTTTTTTGGAATAAAACAATGGAGCTTTTCACTCCATGCATTCCGACCTCCAGATTGCGAATGTAAGTGAACCGCTGGGCTCCAGCCACCTGAGATGGCAAGCAAATCACAATCTCGATAAATCAACTCATTGTCATGCAGACCCGTCTCAGAATTCAATTTTGCAATTTCAATACCTTTAACTTTATTTGAGCCTTGTACATTTGTGACAACGCTGCAAAATTTAACTTCAATGTTCAGTTCACTCGCTTTTATTGTTGCAGCAGAGGACATTTCAGGTCTGGAGTCTATAATTATTATTGAATCAACACCTACATTTTTTAGATCTATTGCTGTTTGATAAGCAGAATCATTATTTGTGAATATAGCGATATTTCTACCAGGGAGAACTGCAAATCTTTTTATATATTCTGATAATGCAGAGGCAAGCATTACTCCTGGACGATCATTGTTAGAAAAAACTAAAGGACGCTCAAAGGCACCTTGTGCGAGAACAACCGATTTTGCTCTAATTCGCCATAATTTTTGTCTAGGCGAATTAACCGTTGTTTCTGGTGAATGATCTGTATACCTTTCACAAACAGTCAGGAAGTTATAGTCGTAATAACCAAATGCTGTACTTCTTTTTAAGCATTTAACATTGGGTGCCTTCTCGAGTTCAGCTTGAGCTCTCTCTACCCACTCAATAGCGCTCATATTGTCAATTTTTTCGTCAGAGTAAAGTAACTTTCCCCCAAACTTTTCTTTCTCATCAACAATGATTACATTTGCTCCAGATTGAGATGCAACCAAAGCCGACATAATCCCTGCTGGACCGGCTCCGACGATAAGAAGATCACAATGTTCATTATGATGACTGTAATAATCTGGATCATTCTCATCTGACGCGTATCCAAAACCAGCCATTTTTCTTAAGAAATACTCGTACAATTTCCAAAACTTTGCTGGATACATAAAGGTTTTATAGTAGAACCCAGCACCAAACATTTTGCTTAACCAATCATTTATAATGGCTACATCAAAATGCAAACTGGGCCAACCTTTCTCACTGCTAGCAATCAGTCCATCATAGAGCTCAACTTGGGTTGCCTTTAAACCGGCTTCGGTTCTACTCCCAGAGCCTACCTGAAGGATTGCATTTGGCTCCTCTGGCCCACAAGAAAAAATTCCTCTCGGCCTATGATATTTAAAACTTCTTCCAACTATTTTTATGTCATTTGCTAAGAGTGCTGACGCGAGTGTATCGCCTTTATAGGCTTGCAATTTTTTTCCATTGAAAGTGAAATTCAGGATGTCATCTCTCTGGATATGTCCACCAGTTTTTAAGCGATTCTTTTGCATTAATTATTTTCCCGTCATTCTGAGATAGGCTTTTAAAACTTATACGTTGCCTTGATGTCATAATTCACTGTATCTCTCTCTACAATAAACCATCTCCGACAACCCGCGCTGTGATTCCATTGTTCTTTGAAAACACCCTTAGTATTTTTTCGCATAAACAAGTAATCGCCCCATTCTTCATCTGATAATGTTTTTGGTGCCACAGGCCTTTTTATATCGGCTTCACCTCCATACGAAAATTCTGTTTCATCTCGATCGCCACACCATGGACATTTTATTATCAACATCGTATCTCTCTCAGTGTGCTACTGCAGCAGCGCCGTGCTCATCTATAAGGGCACCTGAAGAGAAACGATCAAGTGAGAAGGGTGCATTCAAATGATGTGCTTCATTGTTTGCTAATGTATGAGCAAAAACCCATCCCGAACCGGGTGTTGCCTTAAAACCGCCGGTACCCCAACCACAATTGATATAAAGCCCTTCAATTGGAGTTTTACTTATGATGGGGCATGCATCTGGAGATACATCGACAATTCCACCCCATTGCCTGAGCATTCTTACTCTGCTGAAACAAGGAAACAACTCCATGATTGCTTGCATGCAATGTTCAATTGTACAAAAGCTTCCCTTTTGACCATAGCCGATATAAGGATCAATACCAGCACCAATCACCAGCTCCCCTTTATCAGATTGGCTAATATAGCCATGAACAGCATTAGACATCACCACAGTGTCCAATACAGGCTTGAGAGGTTCAGAAACGTACGCCTGCAATGGATGACTTTCAAGAGGCAATCTCAAATCTGCTTTTTCAGCTAAAACGGAGGCATGACCAGCAACTACTAAACCAATTTTGTTTGACTCGATCCTGCCTTTGGAAGTTTCCAATCCGTAGACTTGATTATTAGATTTTAAAATTCCAGTAACCTCACATTGCTGAATAATATCAACTCCAAGCTGAGCAGCGGCTCTTGCATACCCCCATGCCACAGCATCATGCCTAGCAACACCAGCTCTTCTTTGAAGTGAAGCACCCAAGATTGGATATCGCGCAGATGTTGATGTATTAATGCTTGGGATATTTTTTTTAATTTGCTTGGCATCGACAACTTCAGCATCAATACCATTAAGCTTATTCGCACTTACTCTTCTCTCAATATCACGCATATCCTGTAATGTATGGCCCAAATTATAAACCCCTCTTTGGCTGAACATTACATTAAAGTTTAGATCTTGGCTGAGACCTTCCCAAAGTTTTAGTGATTTTTCATACAGCAATGATGCCTCGGTCCACAAATAATTGGATCGAACAATCGTGGTATTTCTCGCAGTATTTCCACCACCTATCCAACCCTTCTCAACAACAGCGATATTCTTTAGATTGTGGTTCTTTGCAAGATAATATGCAGAAGCCAATCCATGACCTCCGCCACCGACAATAATTGCATCATAGCTTTTTTTTGGCTCAGCATCTTTTATGGCAAGTTGCCAGTTTTTATTATTAGAGAATGCATGTCTAATTAGGCTGAGAGCAGAATACTTACTCATAACTTTTTCTTTACTCCATAGACATCACCCTCATTTTCGTAGCCAGGAAAGAAATCATGCCTTGGCAATCCATCCTCGATTTCATAATAGTTTGCCATTGATGAGCAATAAATATGCTCTTTCCCACGCAATTTTGGAGAGTGATCCAGTGATCCTGGCCAAATGCCAATTTCATCATCATCTTTTAATCTCCAGAATAAATTGGAACCGCAGATCGAACAAAACCCACGCTCCGCTTGTTGTGAAGATTGATACCAGATCAAGGATTCTTCGTTAGTTAAAATAAAATCCGATGTTTTTGCAGAAGTTGAGGCTACATAGTGTCCACTTGCTTTTTGGCATTGAACGCAATGACAGTAAGTTACTTCTCCGAGATCGCCATCAACTTGGTAGGTCACACTTCCACAAGCGCAGCTGTCTGAATATTTTTCTAATTCATTTGTTTGCATTGTTTACATCTCTTAGGCGTTCATTTTTTGGATCAAAAGGACTGTCTGCGATTACAGTTGCAGGATGAATTTCACCCAGAATATCAATAGAGCACCTCGTCCCAACTTCTGCTTTTTCAATATCCAGCATTGCTAGGGCAAGAGATTTGTTCACTCTGTAACCAAAATTTCCTCCTGTTGCCCGTCCTATTAATTGACCCTCTATTGTGACTGCATTGTTACCAAGAACGTCTGCATTCTTTATTTCATCTACTTCTAGTGTGACCAATCGACTTTGATTATTTTTCTTTTGCCAAGCGAATAAACTTTCTTTACCTAGGAAGTTTTCCTTATCAGTTTGTATAAAACGGTCCATTGATGATTCAAATGCAGAGTATTCGATGGATAGCTCAGTGCCTACCATTCTGTATGACTTCTCAAAACGCATTGAGTCCATTGCTCTGATGCCAAATGGTTTTAGCCCGAGATCACTGCCATTCTCAAATAATTTATCAAAAATTTTATTTTGATCATTCAGTTCATGATGTAATTCCCATCCTAATTCACCAACATAATTGACCCGCATTGCGGTAATTCTACAGTCATCGATTTCTATTTCCTGGGCAGATAGCCACGGAAATACCTCATTGGAAAAATCATGATCAGAAACTCTCTCCAAGAGCTCACGTGATTTTGGCCCAGCAAGAACGAGTACGCCTTTTTCATCTGTGAGATTCTGGTAATGCACATCATCATCTTGTGACATGTATTTTTTGATGTAATCATGATCCAATCTCTGAAGTGCTCCTGCTGAGACAAGATAGTATGATTCTTCTTTCTCCTTTAAGACAGTGAATTCTGAATGAATGCCTCCATTCGAATTGAGGGCGTGACACAATGCAATCTGGCCTGATTTTTGAGGTATCTTGTTAGCCAATAGATTGTCTAAGAATTTTAGGGCATGCTTGCCAGAGATTCGACACTTAGCAAACGCTGTCATATCAAGGACTCCAACATTATTTGTCACATTGATTACCTCTTTGCCCACAGCATCAAACCATTTAGATCTTCTAAAAGACCAGTGATCCACCTGTTCCATCTCTCCATCAACGAACCAGTTGGCTCTTTCCCAGCCAAATTTTTGGCCAAACACTGCTCCCATTGACTTTAATCTTTCATAACAAGGCGCTGTTTTAAGGGGTCTTCCAGCTTCTCTCTCTTCGTCTGGATAATGAATGATAAAAACATGAGAGTAGGCTTCCTCGGTTTTATCGATGAGATAGTCCTTGCTAACATAATCACCGAATCTTCTTGGTTCTACGCCAAGCATATCGATGGTTGGCTCACCTTCAATAATCCACTCTGCGAGCTGCCAGCCAGCCCCACCTGCAGCTGTAATTCCAAAACTGTGTCCCTCACTGAGCCAAAAGTTATCGATATCCCATGCCGGCCCGATGATTGGATTACCGTCAGGTGTATAAGCAATAGCGCCGTTATAAACTTGCTTAAAACCTACCTCAGCGAAAGCTGGAACCCTAGCCATCGCTGCTTCAATATGTGGCATTAATCTATCGATATCTTCCTGAAAAAGCTCATATTCGGCATCTGGATTTGGACCATCTACGTAACAACACGGTGCACCCTTTTCATAAGGCCCTAGAATGAACCCGCCATTTTCTTCACGAAGATACCAAGAACCGTCTGATTCTCTGAGAACTGCCATCTCCGGTAAACCAGAATTTTGTCTATTTATTATCTCGGGATGAGGCTCAGTAACGATATATTGATGCTCTACAGGCATTACTGGAATGTCTAAACCGACCATGGCACCAGTTTGACGTGCATAGTTTCCGGTAGCCGATACCACATGGTCACAAGTGATGGTCCCTTTATTGGTCTCAATCTTCCAGCCACCTTGAGAAGTTTGTTCAATAGATAGAACTGCAGTATTTCTGTATATGGTTGCGCCTCTCGCTCGGGCCCCTTTTGCCATCGCTTGAGTTAGGTCGGCCGGTTGAATATAACCGTCCTCTGGATGCAAGATAGCGCCAACCAAGTTATCTGTTTCACACAACGGCCAAATTGCTTTGACTTCATCTGGAGTCAAAAAATTAACATCTATACCAATCGTCTTGGCTGTAGCCGCATATTGAAAATACTCATCCATCCTTTCATGATTCATGGCTAATCGAAGATTACCAACTTGGCTGAAACCAACCTGCTGGCCAGTTTCCTTTTCTAAGTCCTTATATAACTCGACAGAATATTTGTGTATTTGGCCAACACTGTAACTCATGTTAAAAAGAGGTAATAATCCTGCAGCATGCCAAGTTGAGCCACTGGTTAGTTCGCCTTTTTCGATGAGGACAACTTCTTCGCCCCATCCTTTCTTTGCAAGATGGTAAAGTGCGCTGACACCTACAACGCCCCCACCGATCACAACTACTTTGGCTTGTGATTTCATATCAAGATTCCCAAAAGTTTACTTAGACTAATTAGTTACTTATGAATACATCTGTTTGTCCATATTCTATTACGACAGACTCTATCTTTAAAAGAAATCTTTTCGCAAAAAACCTGTGAAATTGTGTTCTCAATTTTGATAAGGATAGATACAATAAAAAATAGTTATTGGAGATAAAAAATGGCAAGACGAGGTGGTGGAAGAAGATCCAAACTGGCTGTGAGATCAGCACCGCTAGAGGACAATCAAAAGCCAATTCAAGCAGGAGAAATGGGGGGGCAGTTTAAACCATTTACTGAGAATGATGTAACTGACGTTATTCAGAATATTTACCGTATTCTAGAAGAAATTGGTTTCAGTCAGGCAACACCGCATTGCATAGAAACTTGTCTCGCTTACGGAGCGAAACTGGGTGACGATGGCAGATTGAGGATGCCAAAAGAAATTGTCGATCGTGCCATCAACGAAAGTGAGCGTAATTTAATCCTATTTGGTCAAGACCCAAAACACGATCTACACGTTAACGGCAGTCGAGTTTATTTTGCGACTGGTGGTGCGGCAGTAATGATCGCTAACCCAGAAGATAAGAGTTACCGTGATTCAACAGCGCAAGATTTATATAATATGGCAAGAATTGTGGACACATGTGAAAACATTCATTTGTTTCAAAGAACATGTGTACTCAGAGATATTGAAGACAACTATGCAATGGATCTCAATACCACTTATAACTCGGTAATGGGAACATCAAAGCATGTCGGTGCGAGCTGGACAGACAAAGATCATCTTGAGAAAACACTAAAAATGCTTCATATGATCGCGGGCAGTGAAGAACAATGGAGAGAGAGGCCTTTTGTCAGCCAGTCTAATTGTTTTGTTGTGCCACCAATGAAGTTTGCCGAGGAGTCGCTAGAATGCCTTAGGATTGCCGTTGAAGGCGGTATGCCGGTTTTGCTCTTGTCAGCTGGTCAGGCTGGTGCCACAGCACCACCCTGTCTAGCCGGAACGGTTTCTCAAGCATGGGCAGAATGTCTTGGTGGGCTGGTTTACGTTAATGCAATTAAACCAGGGGCACCGGCAATATTGGGCACTTGGCCTTTCGTTTCTGATTTACGCACTGGCGCGATGAGTGGAGGATCACCTGAACAAGGAATTCTCTCTGCAGCATGCGCTCAAATTGGAATTTATTTCGATCTGCCTATGGGAACGGGTGCAGGCATGTCTGACTCAAAATTGCCAGATTTTCAGGGAGGTGCAGAACATGCATCGAATGTTGCCGTATCCGCATTGGCCGGTGCCAATATAATTTATGAGTCTGCTGGGATGTATGCCAGCCTCCTAAGCGCCTGCCCAGAGAGCATTTTGCTTGATAATGACTCACTTGGTGCATGTATGAGAATGGTGAAAGGATTGCCCGTGACTGAGAGGACTTTAGGCTTTGATGTCATAAAAGATGTGTGCCTTAACTCGAAAGGACACTATCTGGGATCCGATCAAACTCTCGATGTTATGCAGTCAGAGTATATTTATCCTGATTTCTACAATAGATTAAGTCCGGGTGAATGGCTGGATGCTGGTAAACCCGAAGCACTCAAATTGGCGGTAAATAAAACCAAGGATATACTCTCAAATCATTTTCCAAAACATATCTCTGACGAAATTGATGATGAGATTCGTAAAACATTTCCAATTCACCTAAAAAAGAGTGATATAGGCAGGTAAGACCTCATGAAGAATACTGCACGGGTTGTCATAATAGGTGGGGGTTCTCTGGGTGTCAGTCTTCTTTATCATCTTGCTGAAGAAGGTTGGAATGATGTTATTTTGGTTGAAAAAGGTGAGCTAACCAGTGGCTCAACTTGGCATGCAGCAGGATTATGTTCTAATTTTATTGGCAACATGACCGTTGCAAAAATTCATGATTATTCAATTTCTTTATACGATGAAATTCTTCCAGCTCAAAGTGGAAATCCATCTGTGTTTCATAAATGCGGAAGTCTGAGGATTGGATACAGTCGTCTCGAAGAAGAGTGGTTTAAACATCTCCTGAGCAGATCAAAAAATGTTCCATGCGAGTTCAATATCATCTCAAAAGAGGAGGCCATCAAATTGCATCCTTTTATGAATTTTGATGACGCTAGGATAATCGTAAGTACACCGAATGATGGTCACGTGGATCCATCTTCTGTTGTTACCACCATGTCGCAAATTGCTTCATCAAAAGGATCAACTATTAGTCGCTTTAACCGCGTTCTTGAAATCAATAGAACGAGAGGTGGAGAATGGGAAGTTGTTACTGAAAATGGAACTATCAAAGCAGAACATGTTGTTAATGCAGGTGGTTGTTTTGCACCTGAAGTAGGCGCAATGGTTGGAGTGGATGTACCCATTATCAATTTAGAGCATCAGTATTTAATTACCGAAAATCACCCTGCACTTCAAAAGCTTAATTTTGAATTGCCTGTATGCAGAGACTCATATTGCTCTTCTTATTTAAGGCAGGAAGGACAGGGTCTTTTAATTGGACCTTACGAGACATTCGGCGCAAAACCATGGGCACTTGATGGTATGGATTGGGATTTTGATAGAGGCCTGTTTCCCGATGATCTTGAGAGACTGATGCCTTTTTTAGACAGATGCATGGAAAGAATGCCAATTTTCAGTGAAGTTGGAATTAAAACGGTCATTAATGGAGCAATAACTCATACGCCCGATGATAATGTTTTAGTCGGACCTCAATTCGGCCTTGAAAATTTTTGGAATCTATGCGGATCAAGTATAGGTATTGCTCAGGGAGGAGTGGGAAAATATCTCGCACAATGGATGATGCATGGTCAAACTGAATTAAATATGGCTTCACTTGATTCACGGCGATTCGGTAAATGGGCTGATAGGGAATACTGTATCACTAAGGCGATTGAATCCTATGAAGTCATGTATACGGAGGTGGCTTCGAATGAAAACAGGCATCATGGGAGAGTAAAGAGGGCGAGTCCACTCTTCTCGCTACTAAATGAAAAAGGGGCAATTCATAATGTTGTTGCCGGTTATGAGAAACCACTTTGGTTTAAAACAAAAGAAAGGCAATCTGAACAACTTACCTGGATGAGGAGCGATGCTCATGAGGTAATTGCGGATGAATGCAAGGCAGTACAAAATGACGCAGGAATTATTGATATTAGCGGATCATCTAAATTCATAATTTCTGGAGAGGGAGCAAATGATTTTCTGAATTACCTCTCCTGCAATAAACTTCCACAGGAAAAAGGATCAATCGGACTGGCGCTCTTTCACTCATCAAATGGCGGGATAATGACAGAACAATCCATTACCAAAATTGATGATGAGAAATTCTTCTTAGTGGGACCCATTGGATCAGAACTGAGAGATCTCCATTGGATGAATTTAAATGCGAAACAATTTAATGTAAAGATAGAAAATCTGACTGATGATCTGGGTGGCATGCTTTTGACTGGACCTAAATCTAGGGAAATCCTACAAAAAATAACAAAAGAAGATATTTCAAATTCGTCCCTTCCCTGGTTGAAATGCGATGATTTAACGGTAGACAGCGCGGCTATTAGAGTTATGCGCGTCTCCTATGCGGGTGAACTTGGATATGAATTGCATATGCCAAGATACCAAATTCTCTCGATATATGAATCCTTGATGAGAGTAGGAAAAGAATTGGGTCTGAGTGATTTTGGAGGATACGCCTTTAATTCAATGAGATTTGAGAAAATGTATCGCGCATGGGGCTCAGAATTTACTGAAGAGATAAGTGCTGTAGAAGCCGGCATGGAGAGATTCATTGATTCATCAAAAAGTTTTATAGGGTCTGAGAACATCAAACAGAGAATAAAAAAAGGCATTAAAATTAAACTGGTGTTTCTGGTTTTTGATGATGAAATTGCTGCAGAGTGCTTCGGTAATGAGGCTGTATATAGTGAAAATAAACTCGTTGGTCTCACAACTGGAGGTGCTTACGGTCACCGAGTAAACAAAAGTTTAGCTTTTGCTTATATTGATGCAGACATTGTTGGGGCTGCTAAAGATCTCACTGTCCTAACCGCAGCTGGAGAGAGGAAATGTCATATAGAAACTCAAGCGATTTATGATCCAAATAATAAAAGATTGAAAGCGTAGCTGATGACAGAAAAAGATATTCCTCAAGAAGCAGAAACCATCATTATCGGTGGAGGAATTATTGGCTGTTCCATTGCATATCATCTATCTAAGAGAGGAATGAAAGACGTTGTTCTGCTTGAGAGAAAACAGCTTACTTGTGGAACCACTTGGCATGCAGCAGGATTGGTGAGCATGCTATGGCCTACGCCAACCCTCACTAATCTCGCCAAGTATTGCCACGAACTATACGCCTCATTAGAATCCGAAACAGGCCAAGCCACTGGATACAAAAGAATTGGCAGTGTCTCTCTAGCAAGAAATGAGGAGAGGTTAGAAGAGTTACAACGAAATTCATCCATGGCGAAAGTCTTTGGTGTTGAATCGAGAATGATACAAAACGATGAATTAGAATCAATGTATCCTGGGATTGATTCTGATGGTGTGATTGGTTCGCTCTATATAGAAAAAGACGGCCAAACCAATCCAATCGATACCACCATGGCACTTGCCAAGGGCGCGCGAAATTATGGTGCAGAAATCATTGAAAATATTGAAGTCGAAGAGATTCTGACTAAAGAAAACAAAGTTGTTGGTGTACGTTGTGGTGATACATTAATAAAAGGAAAAAATATCATACTTACGGGTGGTCTTTGGTCTCGAGAAATTGCAAAACAAATAGGAGTTCATCTCCCGCTTTATGCCTGCGAACATTACTACGTTGTAACTGAAGAAATTCCAGATTTAACACCGAGACCCGTTATGAGAGATTTTGACAAAGGCATTTACTTCAAAGAGGATGCGGGAAAAATGCTTGTTGGTTGGTTTGAGAAGAATGCGATTGGTTGTCCCATGTCGAATATCAGTCATGACTTTTGCTTTGATGAATTCCCAGTCAATATGGATCATATTGAGCCCTACCTGCTTGCTTCAATGGGTACTTTCCCAATGATAGGTGAGGTTGGCATTAGAACATTTTTCAATGGCCCTGAAAGTTTCACAAATGATAATCTGCACTTAATGGGACCAACACCTGAGATTGAGAATTTTTATGTTGCTTGTGGCATGAACTCAAAAGGAATAGCTGCGGCGGGTGGTCTCGGGAAAATAATGGCAGAATGGATTATCGATGGTTACCCATCGGGAGAAATCACTGAAACAGATGTCAGACGAAACAATTCAGTCCAGACATCACAAGCGTATATAGAATCAAGAATTCCTGAGGCGCTTGGCCATACTTATTCTATGCATTGGCCATTTTACCAATACAGTTCTGCCAGAAATCTCTGGAAGTCTCCCCTGCATGAAGAGCTTGCTAACGAAGGCGCTTGTTTTGGCGAGGTTGGTGGTTACGAAAGGGCAAATTGGTTCGCAAGAGATGGAGCAAAAGCAGAATATGATTACAGTTATAAACGTCAAAACTGGTTTAAATATTATGCTTTAGAGCATCTCAATCTCAGAGAATCTGCTGGGATATATGATGTTTCATCTTTTGGTAAATTCCATGTGTATGGAAAGAATGCAATGCAAACACTTCAATACATTAGTTGTGCGAACGTAGATGTTGAGCCAGGAAAAATTGTTTATACACAATGGCTAAATGAACGGGGCGGCATTGAGGCCGACCTCACCATATCAAGGCTCAATGAAGAGAGCTTTCATGTCATAA